>VOFK01000890.1_pt1 | contig 24415 bp, 28 predicted proteins | sample 5384121 | NCBI WGS metagenome assembly VOFK01 (sample SAMN12384730, study PRJNA508395) | human gut metagenome | isolation source: healthy gut J | host: Homo sapiens | reverse complement strand
CTCAGTGCTGGTTCAGTTGCGTATTGCTTGCTTGCATTATTTATTTCAGTATTATTATTCATATCCGTAATACAGGGACAATTATACCTATCGCTATTCCCAGAACAGCGCCGCATAATACCTCCAGCGGAGTATGTCCCAATAACTCCTTTAATTCATTTCCTGAAATTTTATTATTAAAGTCCTCATTGAGAACTTTATTATTTTTTTAGTTCCTTTCGTATAATGTTCAGCTCCTTTGCCTGAACACCGGCATGATATCTGACATTCATTGCGTCATACATAACAATTACCGACATTATAACCATAACCCCCGAAAATAGCCGAATCTGGTCCGTATAATCTGCAAACAACAGTTGCGGCGGCACAAACTGTCGATGAATGAGAACTAGGCATACCTCCTGAACCAAAAATCCGTTCCATATCAAACCTTCTGAATTTAATCAGATTCAGCAGTACCTTGATAAACTGTGCCATAAAACAGCAACAGCCCCGCCTATCAATACCGGGTTATAAAACACCAGAAATCACACCCTTATAAAGATTTTGTTAATAATTTCTGTCCAGAAGATATTTCGTCAGTTCTATAAGAAATTCATTATTGTCAAATCTGCCAAGTATTTTCATTGCTTTATCAGTAAGCTTTTACCGCTTCTTCCCTCGCGGCAATGCGGCAATCAAAACAATATCACCGTATTCTCCAACGCGTCCTTGCTTCCAACCAACCACTCCCGGCCGGGCAATTACGGGCAGGTGTACCCCGCATCCTCTTTCTGGAATCACGTTTGGCAAAAGGCAGGCTGTTGCCTTGTTCGCTCAAATATACGACAACAGATTTATCCGTCATTTTTCCTTATCTAAAATAGAAAGGACATTGCCGAATTCTGATCCATATAATTGATCTCTGCCAGATAATGGGTAAACAACTCACGTGAGTCTGGGGAATATCTACATACATAGGAGGCAGTGTCAGTTTGTCCGCATTAAATTGAGAGGCATCGCCTTTTTATTCCAAGGAGTATGCGGTTGATTGGAGGCTACAAACAGACAGAAAGGTTCGCCTTTCGCCTTGCAATCGGAAATAAATTTCTGAATTGCTTCAAAATTCAAGTCCCCACCTTTCAAAGGAGGTACATAAAGGTCGAAAGGAAATACTGATTTCGGGGCAATATGCGATTTCCCGATCAACGCGACTTTATAACCCAACGGTTGCAGATGATGTACAACGCTCAATGTTCCTTCATTGGCACAAAGTATGATTGGGGGGTAAGCTCCGCTGCGTACAGGCCACAAACCGGTATATAGATTGTGCCGGGTAGGCGACGACATCGGAACGGCCTGATAGGCTTGTCTGAAAACGTACTCCCCTGTGTAGCGAAACGGTCGATATTCGGAGTTTTCGAATCAACGCTTCCATAACAGCCCAGGTCATAATGAGAACAGTCGTCGGCTATGAACAACAGAAAGTTCGGTTTTTCCGTTTGCTGGGCGAAAGACAGGCTGGTAGCTCCCAAGGCTACGGATGCACTTACTAGTAATTTATTCATTTTGTGTTCCTCCTTTATTTATTTCTTCGGATGTTTCGGTAATACAAAGTTTGCATTCGCCCATTTCTCCCATTCGGCAACTAACTTGGTAAGCACTTCAGGGTGCTGTTCTGCCAGATTGTTACGTTCGGTACGGTCTTTAACCACATCGTACAATTCCCATTCTTTTCCTTTTTCGTCGCGGATTGCTTTCCAGTTTCCCCAGCGGATCGCTCTATTGTTCTGATGTTCCCAATACATATATTCATGTATAGAGTCTGCTTTCTTTTTTTGAATAGCAGGGGAAAAGGCTACTGCCTACCAATGGATATATTTTGTTTCCGCCGTGATAAGTTTCCGGATAGGCGGCTCCTGTTGCTTCCAGAATTGTCGGCATAATGTCCGGCAAATAACCGGGAACACGGCACCATTCACCTTTTCTTATTCTTCAGATTGCTTTTCCACGACACGATGAGAGGGGTAGAAATACCTCCTTCATAAGAACGGCATTTGTATTTACGGAACGGAGTATTGGAAACCTGTTGCCCATGCTCTTCCGTAAGAAGGGAACACACTACAAGCCGGATTGTTGATTTCAGACACTTTCCCGCCTCCCAATTCAGCGTATGGCTCGGCACAAGCACCGTTATCGGACAAGAACATGACAAGCGTATTATCCAGTTTATGATTCTTCTTCAGGTAGTCCAGCAGTTTTCCGACATTATAATCTACACAATGCACCTGCGCTGCATAAACGGCCATCCGGTAGGCTACTTCATCTTTTTCCTTCTCTGTCAGTTCGTCCCACTTCCGGTTTTCCCATTCGGCGAACTCTGTATTCGGATCAATAATTCCCAAATTAGTCATCCGTTTGCGTCTTGCTTCACGAATTTCATCCCATCCTTTCTCACGATAGATCTTCGTGAATTTTTGAATATCTTCTTCTTTTGCCTGCAACGGCCAGTGAGGAGCATTAAATGCCAGATATAGGAAGAAAGGTTTATCATCTTTCTGTTCGTCAACAAAGCGGATTGCGTAATCGGTAAATGCATCTGTTGTATAATAGGGTGCTTCCGGCTCCGGAAGTTTTGTGTTGTCAAGGGTTAAGCCGCGTCCTCCCGATGGACGGAGAGATAACTGCAAGCTCCTGCCAAAAATTCCATAGAAGCGTTCAAATCCCGTTGCAAAGGGGCACTTTTTCTTCTCCATGCATTCCCAGATGCCATTTACCTGCCATATAGGTATGGTAGGCGCCTTCTTTCAGAACTTCGGCTATTGTGACACAATTGCGGTTGAGGAATCCTTTGTATCCGGGTACCCCCAATCATTCGGACTCTTCTGACCGGGATTTTTAAACGGGTCTTCGGACATCTGACCGATACCTGCCTGATGTTGATATAGCCCCTGTCATTAAACTGGCCCGGGCAGGGCAAGAACGTGAAGTGTTGTAGAATTGTGTGAAACGTACTCCTTTGGATGCCAACGCATCAATATTAGGGGTCAGTATTTCTCCACCGTAGCAGCCGATATCGGAATAACCCATATCATCTACCATAATCAGTACGACATTCGGCCTCTCTTGTGCCGAACAAAAAACGATGCCATCAGTAAGGGGGCAGTCATTAAGAAATTCTTCTTTACCATAGTATTATCAATTATCTGGAAAACAAAAATAGAGAAGTTTATGGAAAAGGAAGGAAAAATGCTAATCAATAAAGAACAAAATCAGGTATATATGCTATCCAACAGATATACAATGCGCCCATGAACTTTTTATTTCTACTCTGAATAGTTTTTTTCCTTTATTGAACAATTAGTTTTCTATTTTTAGGTCAATATATTCTAACTTTGCATTTTAGTTAAAAACCTATTGAAATGAAAAACAAACGAATTCTTTTTTTTCTTTCCTTTTTTTGCTTATCACTAGCAATAGCATGGGGAGAGATTCCTCCTGCCAAAGTTATATTCCAACAATACATGAACCAAGCACAGACATTTGCCAACAACTTTCCACGGGAGAAAGCGTATTTGCATTTCGACAACACGAGTTATTATGTTGGAGATACGATCTGGTTTAAGGCTTATGTCACTCTTGCCGAACAACAGATTTTCAGTCAGATCAGCCGCCCTCTGTATGTAGAACTGGTGGACCAGACACGACATATAGCAGATAAACAAATCATCAAACTGACGCAGGGAGAAGGAAACGGACAATTCGTTCTTCCCCCGTTCCATGTTATCCGGCTATTATGAGATACGTGCCTATACCCGCTGGATGCTTGCTTTCAACGAACCGCAGTATTTCTCGCGTACTTTCCTATTTATCAACTTGCGAATAGTGATAAGCTGGAACGTAGTATCACAACTTACGAACTTAGTTCGTCAATGGAGAACCGTCCGTCGGAAACAAAGGAGAAGTTAAGTGTGCGCTTTTTTCCCTGAAGGAGGGCAATTAGTGGAAGGAGTGACTTCGCAAGTGGCTTTCAAGGCGGAGAGTAAAGATGAAGGGAATATAGAACTGTCGGGAACGATTTATACCAAAGAAGGAGCAGAAATCACTTCTTTCGAGACTTTACACGATGGAATGGGGCATTTTGAATATACACCTTCTGCACAACCGGCCGTTGCCAAAGTCAATTTTCAAGGAAAGAAGTATGAATTTACCTTCTTCCACAGGCATTGCCTAACGGGTATGTGTTGAGTACTGTCAATAATGCCGGTGCCCTTTTGGTGAAAGTATCCTGCAATGCCGCTACTCCTCAAGATACATTGGCTGTATTTATCAGTCATCAGGGACGCCCGTATGTTCATCAATTGATTAGTTGCCGGGCGGACGCTCCACAAGAGTTCATTCTGCCTACCCGCAAACTACCGGCAGGCGTACTGCAAGTCAGCCTCATCAACCGGGCTGGTAATACGTTATGCGAACGTTTTGTCTTTTCCAATCCACGTGTCTCCTCTACAACTATCCGCAGAGGGACTGAAAGAGGTGTATACTCCCTACGCTCCTATTCACTGTGAGTTACAGGTAAAGAATGCCAAAGGAGAACCGATATCGGGAGATGTATCGGTCAGTATCCGGGATGCCGTCCGGTCAGATTATCTGGAGTATGATAACAACATCTTCACTGATTTGCTGTTAACATCTGATTTAAAAAGGATATATCCATCAGCCCGGTTATTATTTTGCATCGCCGTCTCCCCGTAAGCAAACGGAACTGGATATATTATTAATGGTGCATGGATGGCGTAAATACGACATGAGCCAAGCCATTTCTACTACTCCTTTCACTCCATTGCAGTTACCGGAAGCACAATTAGTGCTGAACGGGCAGGTTAAATCAACGATCCTCAAAAATAAACTGAAAGATATAGCGCTTAGTGTGATAGTGAAGAAAGATGACCAATTTATCACCGGAGGAACCGTGACCGATGAAAACGGTCGTTTCACCATTCCTGTAGAAGACTTTGAAGGAACCACGGAAGCGGTGATCCAAACCCGGAAAATCGGTAAAGAACGCAACAAGGATGCATCCATCCTGATCGACCGTAATTTCTCACCTGCTCCCCGAGCCTACGGCTACAAGGAGCTTCATCCTGAATGGAAGGACTTGACCCACTGGCAACAAAAAAAGCCGAGAATTTTGATTCTCTATATATGGATTCTATCCGGAAAGTAGAAGGACTTTATGTATTAGATGAAGTGGAAATAAAAAGCAAACGCCGGCAAGGAAGTAATATGGCTACTAAAATCAATGAGAAAAGCATCGACGCTTATTACGACGTACGCCGCTCTGTAGATTTATTACGTGACAATGGGAAGATTGTCACAACTATTCCGGAATTAATGGAAAAGTTGAGTCCGCAATTCGATTGGGATCGTAGCAATGACAAGCTTACTTATCGGCAGAAACCGATCTGCTATATCATGGATAACCACATTTTATCCGAGACAGAAACTCAAATGATGTTGACCGAAGTGGATGGATTGGCTTCTATCATCATCAGCAAAGGAACAGGAGGCATCAATGACGAGATTATCCAAAACACCAAAATGTCCGAAGTTACGGATAGTACGGGAGTGGATATCAGCAAACTGGATAAATACAGTGTTTTCTACCTGATTCCCCTACCCAGACGTGATGTATTAAACAAAAGTCAGACTGCCGTACTTGGTACCCGGCAAACGGTCATTCAGGGATATACTCATGCACTGGAATATTATTCGCCTACCTACCCGACCAAAGAATTGTATATGGATAAAGTGGACAAAAGACGAACACTCTACTGGAATCCGTCTGTACGGACAGATGAAAATGGAAAAAGCTGTGATTGAATGTTATAATAACCAATATTCCACTCCGGTGATTATTCAGGCGGAAACGATGAGTAAGGATGGACAAATAGGAAGTATGAAGTATTCTACAATCGGGCAAGCGGAGCAATAGCTCTTATTGTAGATAACCTCATAGCAGATATTATTAATGGGGATGAAGTTATTCCTGATCCGGAATCCTTCATCCCCTTTCTTCTTTCAATATTTCTATTCATTCCGTTTTAAATGGAATGACAGTTATTTCTTTTTTTGTCCCGGGTAAGGTTCTACCATGCAACGCTTCGCCCATGCTTCGTATGCTTTTGACATTTCTGCCACCTTCTCCGGATATTTAGCAGCCAGATCATGTTGCTCGCTCCGGTCTTCATTCAAATTGTACAATTCCCATTGAGAGTTATTTTTCGGGCGAACCAGTTTCCAGCCATCATTGGAAAGAAAAGCACGTTCGTTGAAGTGTTCAAAGCCCAGATAGTCGTGTCCCTTGCGATGTCCGGTCTTGAAGATAGGAAGTAAGCTCTTTCCTTCCATTGGAAGAATATCATGTCCTTTATAGGTAGTTGGATATTCAGCATCCGCTAAATCGACACAAGTAGCCATGATGTCCATCACATGACCTATTTCAGATGTCATGCCACCCACGTTCTTTTTAATTCCTTTCGGCCAATGAGCAATCATCGGAGTACAGATTCCTCCCTCATAAGATTTAGCTTTCCAAAAGCGGAATGGAGTATTCGCTACATTAGACCAACGGGCTCCCAATGAAGCGTATGTAGTCTGTGGTCCAGGCAATACTTGTTTATTACGCGGGTAAATGATTTTCTTTCCATCACGAGTCATATCCGGACGGTCGTTCTCTCCACCAGACATGTTCTGGCAGTCTTCATTACTGCAACCATTATCAGACAAGAAAAGAATCAGTGTATTATCAAGCTGTCCGGTCTTTTTCAAAGCCTCGATAATTTGTCCGATACCCTGATCTACACGGTCAATCATTGCAGCGTGAACGGCCATCGCACGGGCATCCCATTCTGCATGTGGATTGTCTTCCCATTTGTCATGAAACTGACGTTCGGACAAAAAGTTATCCATTCCCGGAAAATACCCAACTGCTTTTTTTGACGTTCATAACGGGCATTACGGATAGCTTCCCAACCTACTTTATAAGTATCCTTATATTTCTCAATATCTTCAGGAAGTGCATGCAGCGGCCAATGCGGTGCTGTATAAGCCAAGTACATAAAGAATGGTTGATCATCCTTTGCATATTCTTCTACCTCTTGCACAGCGCGGTCAGAAAGAGCTTGGGTTATATAATATCCTTTGGGTACTTCTTTTATAGGCACTTCACCTTCTACCAGGCTGAACGGATCAAAGTAATCCACCACTCCGTAAATTACTCCATAGTGAGAATCAAACCCACGATTGACGGGATAATGACATAAATCAGAGAATGTATCATGGAAGACACGGTGTGCCAACCATTCGCGTTGGTCTTTACGGATTGGAGTCTCTGCAACATGCCATTTTCCAACCATACTGGTGGTATATCCTGCTTCTTTCAACACCTCGGCAATAGTAACGGCATTGCGTGAGAGTGTTCCGCGATAGCCCGGCAAGTGAGCATCAAAGGTCATTCGTCCAATTCCGGCTTGGTGCTGATAAAGTCCCGTCAACAGGGAAGCACGAGTCGGGCAACTACGACTTGCATTATAGAAATGATTAAAGCGTACTCCTTCTTGTGCCAGTTTATCCAAATTAGGAGTATGAATCTCGCTACCATAGCATCCCAGATCGGAATAGCCAAGGTCATCTGCAAGAATTACCAAGATATTAGGACGTTTGTCCGATTTCTTGCCTTTCGCCTCTGCTGCAGAATGGCCAGCAACCATCAAGGCGGTCGGTAATAGTAATAATTTAGAATTCATAAGTTTAATATTGGTTTATAATTTGTTTTTCACTGTATTACTCTTTTCCTTTGTCTTTGTTTTCCTCAAACCATTTACATACTTTCTTGCTCAACTTAGCTACGACTTGCGGATGCGACTGCGCCACATCGTTTTTCTCGAATTTGTCTTTTTTTCAATATCGTACAGCTGTGCATCGCTTCCATCACTATTTATCAATAGTTTCCAGTTGCCACTGCGTATAGCCAGATGAGGACTTCTGTCGTTTGCATTTCCCGGTTTCTTAAAGAATTGGTTTCTACCGAAATCCCACATCAGGTCTGTTTTACGTTTAGCTTTCGATTTACCCAGAAGAACTTTATCATAATTTTGTCCGTCTCCCTGATAACCTTTCTCTGTTTCAATTCCGGCTATCGCACATAAAGAGGGATATAAATCGACTGCACACAGTACGCTTTCATTATTCACTTGTCCAGCCTTTATTTTCTTGGGGTATTTTTATAAGGAACGGCATACGAATTCCACCTTCATAAAGGCTGTTCTTCGTTCCTCTTAAATAAGCAGCACGAGCGGATTGGAAACTGGGCGCCGGTCCATTATCACTAGTGAAAATCACGATTGTATTTTCCGACAATCCCAACTCATCCAATGCTTTTGATAAAACGTCCGATCTGTTTGTCCATTTCAGCAAGAACAGGGATGAAGGCTTCTTCTGTATTCCAGCTTTTGTTATCCTTTTGCTTAAATTCCGGTACCCAAGGGGTATGCATATCATCCGGCCAGAGATTCAAAAAGAAAGGCTGGTCTTTATGACGTTTGACAAAGTCGATGCTCTTGTTTACAAAGTACTCGGTACGTCTCCAGCGTTTTACGCTGTCTTTGGCCGACCATATCCAGTTCGTAGCAGTGATTGCCGGTTCGGGTCGGACTTTCATACGTCGATATATATTCGTCAAAACCATAATTTTTAATAGAAGGTGCATTGTGCACGTCGCGCCCGCCTCCCATGTGCCATTTACCTATGTGTCCGGTGGCATAACCTGCATTTTGGAAAGCACGTGCCATGGAAGGATTCTTGTCACTCAAAAAGTTACGCTGTTCACACTTCTTGTTGCTGGCTTTATTATTTAAAAAGGTATTAATTCCTACTTCAATCGGGAATTTGCCTGTTGTCAATCCGCAACGTGAAGGTGAGCTGACCGGTGCGGATGAATAATACTGATTGAATAACAATCCGTCCTGCGCTATCTTATCAATATTCGGAGTAGGAACAAACTTACCTCCATAACAACCGATATCTCCGATTCCCATATCATCTACATAGATGACGACCACATTGGGTTTTGTCTCTGCCTGCATACTGGCCACGGGTAATAAAAAGCTCCCAACCAAGGCAAATGTTTTTTGATGTTCATAATTATTCTGATTTAATTAACTATGCTTTTTGTCGGTTTCGTGTGACTGACTTACAGAACAAAAGTAAGTAAGTTTTTTAAGAGAAAGGGAAAAATACAAATCAATAAAGGAAAAAAACAGGTAAACAGAGATGAAGAATAGCAGTTCGTAACCTATATATAAACAAAATAGGGAAGACACTATTCCTAATATCTTCCCTACCTCTACTCATTTATAAGGCTACCATTCTATTTGTTGGTCCTCATCCGGAATTTGTGTATTGATATTCCGTTGAAGCGTCATGCTTCCTTCTACTCTATACTTGATAGGAATTACTTCTGTACCACTACCTCCATAAGTAAAATCTTGGAAGTCGTATTCAAACATAATTTGAACATAACGACGTTCCAAATAAGGACGGGTAGCGTCCATAATCGATGTACTACTGTAGATAGGTGTTCCTATCAGTTTGAATTCCATCTCGTTTGTTGGATCGTCCGGCTCCATATCCAATGTTCCATCCTCTTTAAAATGTACATTAATTTTATACTTCTTACGTATGTCTTTATCCATATCCTCATTAATCAAACCGGCATAAAAGAATATGGAATTGTTATCTATCACATATCCTGTACGCTTGTCCGTCGTTCTTGCGTTGTTGTCAGGCTTGCCATTTATATAGGTGTACACTTTCATGGAAGAAGCCGTGTACGAACCGGAATAATCGTTAAAAGGAACCACTTTCAACAAAGCTTTTGCATAGTTCTTACGCGGATGACTCTGATAATCAGAGGCTCCATCATCAACAATGGTCAATGGTAAAACCCATTTCTCCAACATATCAATGTCTTGCAAATTGAAATCTATATTTAATAGTTCTACGCACGAACCGGCAGGAATATGTACTGTTTCTGGAAATTCATATTTGTCTTCCTCCATTTCCGTATACCATAATTCCGGACGATAAAGACTAAAACGTTCAATATTCAGTGTTTTCAGCGTATCCTTATCTACTGCTATATGTATATCTCTGTCTTGGCTATTCACTGTAGAGCCACTGACAATGATAGGTAGCTGATAGGTCACTTTTCCATTGTCCTTATATCTTACATAGATAGTAGTAACACCATCGCCTCCTGAAGCGATAGGTGCTTTGAAAATACGTATTGTTCATACTGCTCATCTTCCCACTCATTATTACAAGCGGTTCCCAAGACGATGACAGCCAATAAACTTAAATAAATATATATATTCTTCATATCATATTCTTATTAGGAGATTAATCATTGTATGTCCATCCCGGGTTCTGCGTTAACCGTTTATTACGCTTCAACTCATCGTGGCTAATAGGCCAGAAATAAAAGCTTACGCGAAAATGCAGTAGGTAAATCTGCAATTTCAATCGGAGTATAGAATTGCTCTCTCTGCTCCTTTGTATCCGACATATAGAAATTACATCCGTAATTCTTCTTAGATTCTTCCACTTCTGCATCTTTCCATCTACGCAAATCGAAATAGCGCTGTCCTTCGGCCATAAGCTCAATTTGACGTTCACGTTTCAATTTTTTGCGAAATGCATCCCGATCCTGATACTCCGACATTGTATAATCAGGCACACCTGCACGGCGACGTACTTGCCTGATACCTTTTTTCATTTCATTAATATCACGGCTAACGGAATAAGTAGTAGATCCATCCCATGACGAAATGTCGTATGAGGAACCGTCTTCCAGTTCATTCAGTGCTTCAGCATAAATCAACAGGATTTCGGCAAAACGAATGGCAGGCTCTGCTTTCGCTTTGATTTCCTTACGATTCGTATCATCCGGATGTACATACTTCATAATACCGATCCCAGATCGTAAATAGACACCAGTACCAGAGAAACCGTCTGTATTGATACCATAATAATAGTTAACTTGTTTCTCAACGTCATTCTTATAATCTGTTGTCTCTGCATTTTTCAATAAGGGCCACACGCAACCATTAAATGAAACAGAAGCATAGAAACGCGGCTCTCTATTCGCATATTCCTTATATACGCCTTCTTTTAGTTGAGGATATGTACCTGCCTCAACCTCCTTTTTTTTAGTAACAAAACGTGTACCGGAAGGGTACTCTTCTTTAAAATGTTCTCTACTGAATTCGTCTCCGTTTGCCATATAATAAACGTCACACATCTTTTGTGTCATACCATAAGCATTGCTTCCTCCACCCAAGGTTTTCGGCATCTGAAGTTTCACCATTTCAGCAATACTATTAGCTCCTTGGTTACGCCCACGGCTGAAAATCAATTCCGGATTCTGGTACATCGCTAACGAACCATTGAAAACTGCCCGGTAGGATTCATAAGGGTCTATATCACTATAACCACCTTCATTCCATGTCTTTGTAGAGAAGTCACCATCCTGATAAGGGGGAATAGTAGCAGGATATCCGGGTTCAGCAATGTTAGTCGCTTTTTTGTGGTAGAGTTCATAACGATGACCGTTATTTTCTCCAGGGAGTTCCATTACATCTCTTGCCGCAGCAGCTGCTCTTTGCCCATTTATATTCATTGTATTCCTGGGACATCAGGCAATTTCCTTCATAGTCTACCAAATCAGAGAACTTATCCGGATCCCCCGGGCGGGGATTATTGATAGGACTCGCTGAATATACCAATGCTCTGGCACGAGCCGCCAATGCTGCTCCTCGCGTGGGACGTGCCACCTGATTAATAGCCCGGGTCAGAGGCAAATCCTTGGCTGCCAGGCGCATCTCCGATTCAATATATTCCACACATTCATCATACGAACTACGTTGAATTGCCAAATCATCATAATCGGAAGTATAGTCAAGCCCCTCATCTGGTAATAAAGGTATAGGACCATATTTACGTAATAATAACCAATAATAGTAAGCACGAACAAAACGTGCTTGTGCTTTTTAGGTCAGCTCTCTCCTCTTCAGTATATTTAGTATTCATATCAATATTTTGAATGAAGATAGACGCTTGACGAATACCTTTATAACTTTCACTCCCACGAATGCCGATAGCTTTCATCGTAAGTACCAGTCTTGAACTCCTTATACACAGCGAGACTATTACCTCCAAAATAGATATCATCGGCAAAATTAGTGATTGTATTAAGCATGTTAGATACTTCCAAATTGTATCCGCCTAAAAAGGAATAGGCATTTGCCAACCATTCTTCCGTAGATTCTTTGTCAGTAAAAAACATCCTCCAAAGATCGGCGGTCTTTAAAATATTTATCAGAGTCGAGGTTATCCGCACAAGCAACAATAATTACACTCAATCGCAATACCAATATACAGTTTATATATCTTTCTCATTTTTCATGTATTTAATTAGATATTCACAGTTAATCCCAAAGTAAATGTCTTAGCAAGCGGATATTTTTTCTCCGTTAGAACTTCCCATTTCCGGATCCCATTCTTTAAATTTAGCAAATGTCAAGATGTTAGTACCAATGAAAAAATACGCGTATCTTGTTAAACCGCATCTTGTTTATAATCGATTTCGGTAATGTATAACCTACTTCCAATGTTTTCAAGCGTAAATAAGAACCATCTCTGAGCCAATAAGTAGAAGCTCTATAGTTATTATCGTTCCCTCCATAACTAAGCCGAGGATACGCAGCATTAGGGTTTTCATTAGCCGGGATACCTAATGTGGCAGCTGTCTCCGCATCAACATAGCGATCTTTCACCAAATTCGTCAGGACATTTCCCCACTGGCTACCACTAAAGGCATATACAGTAGGACCATTAATGAAGAACGAAGACTTGCCTGCTCCTTGGAAGTGTGCATTGAAGTCAAATCCTTTCCATTGTGCAGAAATACCAAATCCGTAAATCAAGTTAGGCTTCGTTGTCGCCCCAATAGCTACCTCATCACTGCCATTAATAATTCCGTCTCCATTGACATCTTTATATTTAATGTCACCCGGTTGCACCTTCCCCCAGTTAGTTTGCTGCGGGCTATTGCGTATATCATCATAATCTTTAAACAATCCCAAAGCTATTAATCCCTTTGCTTGATTAACCCTGTAACCAGCCTCCTTTTGATAGGGATAAACTGCATTTTCTTCGTCCTTCTCCAATATCTCATTTTTACTATAAGTAAAATTACCACGAACAGTCAGGTTGACCTGTCTATTTTCTGCTTAAGGCAAGATGGCCATCGAAACCTTGCGAACGTACACTACCCACATTTGCTTTCGGGTTACTATTAACTCCCACAATACCCGGCAGATATTTACGTTCCATATAAATACCATCGCGTTGTTCATGGAAATAGTCTACTGTAGCCGTAAATTTATCATTGAACAAGGATAGATCCACACCTGCATCGTGCTTGGTTGCAATTTCCCAAGTAACATTGTTGGAGGCTAATTGCGTATACATCATTCCCGTATATAATTGCCTGGATAACCATAATCACTCCAATTCCAACCAGGAAAGGTTACGTCCTTATCATTTTCCTTTATATGACTTAGCAATTGTATATAGATAAGGGAAAACGTTCACCCAATTTATCATTACCAACTTTACCATAAGAGTAACGCAGCTTGAACATATTCATCCATTCCAGATGTTTCTTAACAAACTTCTCTTCTGCAATGTTCCAAGCCAGAGAAAAAGCTGGGGAAAAAGCCGAAACGGTGTCCGTCAGCAAAATTCTTCCGAGCCATTATAACCAAAATTGAAGTCTGCAAAGTAGCGATAATTCCAGTTATAGCTGGCACGTCCTGCCAAGCCCATGTGACGTTTGGCAATACCATTTTTTAACATCTGTTCCAATATCAACCGTCGTCCGATAAGCGTCCTGACTATACTTCAATGTTCCGCCCACATGATGCGCATGAAACGCACGATTATATTGTAAATAGGCTTCTAAAAATTCACGGCGCTCACCGGTAGAGGAACTAGTCTGTTCCATCGGTTTCTCGGCACTTTGTTGCTTGAAGATCAGGTTTCCGTCATCATCGCGTTCTCTTTGGGCGCGCCATGTTTCGGGCATTCTTATCCGGTTTATTTCACTCTGATTGTTCGTGTCAAATCCAAAACGACCTTCAAAACGCAAACCTTTGGTAATGAAATCCAGCTTTTGCTCCAAAGATATATTTGTCTGAATTTTATTATTCCAGATTTCTTTATATCCAGTCTGTGTGGCAAGTACCCAAGGATTCTTACGATTATCTTCTACCCCGTGTGCAGGAATATAACCATTAGAATACATGACAGGAATACTGACTGGATTCTGTCCCATTAATGAAGTCCATACATTAGAGCCCTGTCCCGGTGCATTACGTTTCTTTAAAGAACCGGAAACACCGACTTTCACAAGAGTTGTCTTTGTTACATCAATATCGGTATTCAAACGATAATTCCATCGTTGACTACTAGGATTGGTATTATAATCCTTACGCATAGCATCATCCGTTTTGTACATTCCTTCTTCATTCACATAACTAAGCGATACAAAATAACGCGCCGTGCTACCACCGCCGCTCATATTTAGATTAGCACGATAAGTCATAGCTCCATCTTTCAACAGGACATCCATCCAGTCTACATTCGGATATAAATCCGGGTCAAGTCCCAATCGCAGAATTTCCATTTCGTCATTCTGATAAATTCTCTCTTGATTACGAGTTATACATGCTTCATTCATCAGCATGGCATAACTGTAACCATCTGCAAAATTCCGGTGTGATGGTACGCGCATTATAAGAAGTCTCCACTTTAGCATTAATCTTAATCTTACCTTCTTTACCATGTTTTGTTGTAATCAATACTACACCATTAGCACCACGAGGACCATAAATAGCTGTCGTAGAAGCATCTTTCAATACAGTAAAAAGATTCGATATCTTCAATATTGATTTCATCCAAATCACGTTCAAAACCATCAACAAGTACCAATGCAGCCGTATTAGCACCAAAAGTAGATATACTACGAATCCAGAATTCAGAAGTATTCACACCTGGTTGTCCGGAGGTCTGCATAGCAAGAACACCTGATACATTTCCAGCCAATGCATTAGAAAGATTTGCTGAAGGATTTGACTTTAGTACTTCTACATCTACATTCGTCACCGCACCAGTCACAGTCAATTTTTTCTGTGCGCCAGTTCCTGTAATTACTACTTCATCAATTTCCCTAGCTTCCGATTCTTTCATCGATACATTAACCAAACTCTGGCGCTTCACCAATATCTCTTGCGTATCAAAACCAATATACGAAAATACCAAACGAGAAAATTCTTCAATTTTAATTTTGTAACGCCCGTTGATATCTGTTATCGCTCCCAAACCAGGTTTATCTTTCACTGTCACATTAACACCAACTAATGGTTCTTTATTCGTGTCCGTTACGACTCCTGTTACTTCAATTATCTTCTCTTGAGCAAAAAAGGGAAACAGAGACTAATAACAGGCAAATCGTAAATAAATTTTTATTCTCATGTGTTCTTCTTTTTATTGATTTTCTTGGTCCTGATTATCATTGGATTCTTCTCCAACTAAATCGTCAGATGCCTGTTCTTTAGCAATCTTCCGAATCTTATAATTTCCCGAATCACCTACATAGAAGGTCTTTGTTGCCTCATCGTAAGCCAAAGCTACTGGTTGATTAAAGCGTGCTCTCTCACGTACTTCTCCATTTTGCTTACCCCATTTATAACTACTTGCGGAAGCAGAACCACGTCCGGCAAACGTAGAAACTACCCCATCCGGAGTCAATACTCGAATACAATGATTTTTCTTTATCTGCAAAATAAAAGTCATACCAATCATCTTTATTAGCTAGCTTATACTCTTCGTTGAGCACAAAAACACCTTGACCAGGCCTATTAATACGTGCATTGATACCTACAAGATCCTTATAATCCGCCTGACCGGATTGTCCACATACAATATATGGAGTTACCAACTTTTTAGTTTCTTCATCATAATTGGAACGAAGTATATAATGCGATTCATGATGATGATATAAACATATTTACCTGTTGGATGAGGAACCATACTAAAGTCAACCGTCTGATTAGGTACACTAAATGCCAAAAGTTCATTCAACCCTGATCCACCAGGAACTTCCGGATTGTTATTATAACCGTTTTCCTCAAAATTATATCTGTACACACTGCCTGTTGCACGATGATTTGAAGTAAAGTTCTCCCGTTTGTGGAAGCACCATAGACCCATTGCAAGCATTGCCACGTGCCAAAGCTACCCAACTGGCCCCTTTGAAATCCTGTCCGTCTGTACTATTCTCACGCTTTAAAATAATATTATTTCTATTCTTAGCGCCACCATTTTGGGGAGCAGCCAATATCATATCACCATCATTAGTCCATGTAATAGTAGTTGCACGATTGATATTATCCAATTTCTTGGTATAGATCATTTCTTGTTCCAGATCCAACACTCTCAAAAAGCCCATTATTTTGAGATAAATAAAGAATATTAGAATGTTGGGGGTCGAAAGAAAACCAAAAAGGATAATCTATCTTTCCACAATCGTCAAACGGACCTGTTTCTACAATATTTCCCTCACCCAATTCATCTACATCACCACATAAGTCTGTTACTACCATTTGCGGTTCGTACTGATATTTTTTTCAGATGCCATCACAGTTTGCTTCACCCACTTTTACCTCAATAGTTCCTTCGAAACAGCTTTCCGGCGTAGAACAGTAAATACTAGTACCTTTAGCACTAATAACAATAGCTTCTTTTCCACCTACCTTAACGGAAACAAGAGAGGATCTGTGCCAAAATTACTGCCATAGATAATCATCTTCTTCTTTCCACCTCCCGACTTGGGTGTGAAATCAGTTACCTCTACTGGCTGATTCGGATCATAAGGTGCTGATGTCTGTCTTTGCTATCTTTGCAGCCAGTAAAACAGACTGCAAAAATGAATGCCAACATCATACACTGTAACCCTATGCTCCCATGTCTCATAGTTTTACATTTCATAATACACTAGATTTAAATTATTGATTATTCTGAACTTTATCCATTAATACCTTCATCCAGTATCCTCCGATTACTGAACGTGCTCTGAATCCTACCCATTTACCGCTGTCTGTATGATGCCAGTCACTGATAGGTACACGTGATACTGTTTCATTGATATATTTATAGACAGGATCAGAGAATTTCTGGAAGGTTTCCTTATCTGATGACATAGCTGCCGTCCACATTATCCAGTCAGATTTTGTGTATTCTTTACGAGAATCCAAAGGAAGTCCATAAGGATTCTGTTTTGTTAGATAATAATTGAGCTCTTTTCCAATTACATTATTAGGAAATAAATTCAGGTTCCACAATTTGTCCCAAACCATATTATACTTCTGGCTCCAGGTATTCTTACGGTCGAAAGCCAAGCGATAGTGGTCGCCCTCATTTGCCATTTCCTCCCATTTCACCGCCATTTTCTTAGCTATTGCTGCATATTTTTCGGCTACATCACTCATTCCAAGCATACGAGCCATCTCGCTGTACCCAGCTACTCCCCATGATAGCTTTTCACAGAAAGATTGGCATTATGGGCCCAATGGCCTGCAAAATCATCTGTACAAAGTTGGTTTTCCGGGTCCTGTCCAGACTAAACTGCCATTTATCAATTGTTTGAAATACAGATGATTATCTTTGCTCTGTATTGTCTTTGTGTTGTTATGGCTATTAAATAAAGTACAAAATTCTAACTTATGAGCAGACTTTTTAATAAATAAAAAGTTAATGGATAAATGTAGTGGTAGTCTAAGATGAGAAATGGACTAATCTGAAAAAATGAATATTTTTCCTCTCTCTCTTTTCATTTATCCATGTAATTTCTTTTTATGACATAAAAACTAGCAACATTTTAAGATATTAAAAATCAAATAGATTGAATAATTACTCTTGTTGAATGAATTCGACGTAAATAAAACTTTCTGGAATGATTTATCTATCTTTTTATGCTATTTTGCAGAGAAATGTTATTGTGTGATAGCTTAAGGTAATAAGGAAAGTAGATGTTAGAACCCCATTCAGGAGTCCATAGTGTGGTTTATTTTAAACCAATAAGTAGTTTCTTTTTAAAGGTAGGAAATGTTCCTTTTAAACCAACGACTTGTTTCATTATATCAAAACTTGTTTTCGATAGTAGGAAAAAATACATGTTTATAAAGAATTATGCTATATATATTCAATAAAAAGGAATATATATAATGTAAATGTGACTTTCTTTTTTCTATTTAGCAATTCAATAGAATCTTAATTCTTCTGCATATATGAAAAATAGAACATGATTTGAAATAACTAAGATGAAATATTTCAATCTTTACCTGGCAAGTTTAGCTCGAAGTTCTTTTAGTCTTTTTGCAGCCTGTAGATTATCAACCTTTATATATCTCATGAATGCAGATGGACTCTTATGCCCGGATATGCGCATAAGTTCTCCGGCAGGAAAGCCGGATAAATACATATTTGTGCAAAACGATCGTCGGCAAGTATGAGAAGAGATCATCTCCCATTTTTCATAGACTCTCTTTTCCCGTTCTTTCCCTTTCTTGCGAACGACTTCAATCTTCTGTTTTAGTTTTGCTCTTCGCCCTAATTCTTTAACCCTTTCGTTGAATATATATCTAGGAATTTTAGGTAAATCATAGTTGTACTTCTTGAGTATTTCCGGTACATAATCGATCATAGGGATTATGACAGCTTTATGCACTTTTTCTCTGTTTGAGATTTATAATCTCATTATCTAAGTCAATAATGTTCGGGACTTAATGTTGAGAGATCACTATATCGTAGTCCTGTAAAACACCCAGTAATAAAAACATCTCTAATCTCTTCCAATTGCTTATCATCTGACAAGTCTAACTCGTGTATTGTTGAAAGTTCCTTTTCACTTAAATAAATAGCATCAGTTTCTTCTTCTACGACCTTAAAATGCTTCAAGTCAATTGGAGGAATAACTCCTTTATCTATTTGATAATTAACAAATCCCTTTAACAAACGTATAATTTTTCCTGCAGAATTAGTGAGCAAGCCAACACTCCCATCGGGCTTTATAACCTTATAAAATAAATAGTCCATGAATTCATTGTAAAATATAAGATTCAGGTTATGAAAAGTAATTGGCTGCGATGAATGTTCTTTGAAAGCGATCAGATGTTTACGAAGTGTTCGGTAGTCTTTTTATTTGGTCTGCAGAAACAACAAGAGCTTTTTTCTGTAATATATCTTTCTAATGCGTCAAATATATCTACCCGATTAGGACGTAATTCATATTCTCTATTTTTTTTTAATTCAAGTAAAACAAAATCTACGGTTGGACTTATTCCGTTTATCTTAGCATATGTAAGAATTTCTCCAAGCTTGGACGTTATTCTAATCAGGCAGGCATCAATTTCATCATAGTTTGGACAAGCGCGCTTAATCCATCTCTTTTTTAGAATCCCAGTGTTCCGGTTTAATACTGTATCCAGTAGAGATGAGCGTACGCTTAGTTCGATTGTAGTTATATCGAACATAAAGGACAGTAGTCCCCTCTCGAGTGACGTACTTTGGTTTAATATATGGAGTATATTTTGCGATAGTAAATCTGTATTGCTTTCGTATTGCAAAATTACAAAAAAAGCTATTCGATATGAGCAATATCTCATCGTTAAAAGCTAGAACCTCCAAAAATATTGTACTATCTTAATAAAAAGTGGATAAATATTGCTCAAAAAGGAAAAAAAACTACTCAAAGCACACTGTAAGAGACTTATTTATTTTGCACTTTAAAAACACTCAAAAGATGAAAAAAGAAAGATAGATTTTTGTCCTTTCTTGAACACAGATTTTCCTAATATTTAGCATTAATTCCATTATTTTGTAGTGTTACAAATAAAATACTATGGAAAAACAAATGGATTTGTATGACTCCTGGGTCCTGCCTGACACACACAATTCTATATAAACTTTTTTCCCCCAGCATTTATCAATATTCGACAGTACTGATTTTAATATATTATTTAGGTATAGCGATAAGAAAGGTAAGATTGCATTTAAAAGGTAATAGTAAGAAGGTAAAAAGAGAAATAAAAAGAAAACGTAGGGTTTGTTTTTCTTTATAGGTAAACAAGATTGTAGATGGGTAACCTTAAAATTGTAGATTAATTAGAAAATATTTATGAAGAAACTACTAACAGTAATGGCCTTTTCGGTCGGTTTATTCGCAAATGCTCAAACCGGCAACTTATTTAAACCAGTAAAAGAGGTAGCGCTACGTACTCCATCGGTACCTATCGTTGTTTCAGATCCTCACTTCTCTATCTGGTCTCCTTATGATAAATTAATGGAAGGAAGTACAGAACACTGGACTACAGCTAAGAAGCCATTAGTAGGGGCTTTACGCGTAGATGGTAAAGTGTATCGTTTCTGGGTAAAGATCAAATAGCTCTAATACCTATTGCTCCCATGACAAATGTGGAACGTTGGGAGGCTGCATATACTAATAGTCAACCAGCAAATGGATGGCAAGAATTCCAGTTTGATGATAGTAGTTGGAAAAAAAGGTAAAGCAGCTTTCGGTAGCCGTGATATGCCACGTGTTCGCACAGAATGGAAAGGAGATAATACAGATATTTATATCCGCCGTACATTTGAAATAAATGATTTGGATTTAACAGAGAATATTTTTTCTTATTTATTCTCATGACGATGTATTCGAATTATATTTAAATGGAGAAAAAACTGGTTTTGCTACAGATCTCGTATGGAAGAATAATGTAAACCTAAAACTTTCAGATGAAGCCAAGAAAAAACTTCGTAATGGCAAAAATGTGATTGCAGCGCATTGTCATAACACAACTGGAGGATCTTATGTGGATTTTGGTTTATATCGTGAAAAGAAAAAATGCAGTAACATTTGAAAATGAGGCTGTACAGAAATCGGTAGATGTACTAGCCACCTCCAGTTACTATACATTCACCTGCGGACCTGTTGAATTAGATGTTGTATTTACAGCGCCTCAATTGATAGATGACTTGGATTTGTTGTCAACTCCGATTAACTACATCTCCTATCGTGTGCGTCCTCTTGATAAAAAAAGAGCATGATGTACAATTCTATATAGAAACGACTCCGGTATTAGCAGTGAATGAGAGTAATCAACCGACTATCGCACGTACATTATCGAAAAATGGTATTAGTTATGTAGAAGCTGGCACCATCAACCAGCCGATATGTGATCGTAAAGGTGATTTGATTTGTGCTGACTGGGGATAATGTATATCTTGGTAGTGTAAATGGAGCAGGAAAATCTATAAGTTTGGGTGACTATAGCGGAATGAAGGAAGCTTTTGTTAAAAATGGAACTTTAGCTTCAAGTAAAACCAAATGGATTACTCGTCGGGAAGAAAAAATACTCCTGCAATGGCTTATGTACATAATTTTTGGAACTGTTACCAAAGATGGTAAAGATGGTTTCTTGATGATCGGTTATGATGACATTTATTCCATTGAATATATGTATGAGAAACGTATGGGATATTGGAAGCATGATGGTAAAGTAACGATTTTTGATGCTTTCGAAAAACTAAGAGATAACTATCAATCCATCATGGAGCGTTGTCGTGCACTTGATGAACTTATTTATAGTGACGCAGAAAAAGCAGGTGGTAAAAAAATATGCAGAAATATGTTCTGCTTCATATCGTCAAGTGATTTCTGCCCATAAACTTTTCACAGACAAAGAAGGTAACCTGATGTGGTTCTCTAAAGAGAATAACAGTAATGGTTGTATCAATACAGTCGATCTGACCTATCCGTCCGCCCCTTTGTTCCTCGTTTATAATCCAGATTTGGAAAAAGCCATGATGACTAGCATTTTCGAATATAGTGCAAGTGGGCGTTGGAATAAACCTTTTGCAGCACATGACCTTGGCACTTATCCAATAGCTAATGGACAAGTTTACGGTGGTGATATGCCGATTGAAGAAAGTGGCAATATGGTAATCCTTGCTGCAGCTCTTGCAAAAGTCGAAGGAAATGCTGATTATGCCAAAAAATATTGGGATATTTTGACGACATGGACTAATTATTTAGTAGAGTATGGACAGGACCCAGAGAACCAACTTTGTACAGATGATTTTACAGGCCATTGGGCCCATAATGCCAATCTTTCTGTGAAGGCAATCATGGGAGTGGCCGGATACAGCGAAATGGCTCGGATGCTCGGATTAAATGATGTAGCAGAAAAATATGCTGTTATAGCTAAGAAAATGGCAGTGAAATGGGAAAAAATGGCGAATGAGGGTGATCATTACCGTTTGGCTTTTTGACAGAAAGAACACTTGGAGTCAAAAGTATAACATGATTTGGGATAAGTTGTGGAACCTGAATTTATTTCCTAATAATGTTATCAGAAAAGAGATTAACTATTATTTGACAAAACAGAATCCTTATGGGCTCCCTCTGGACTCTCGTAAAGAATACACAAAATCCGACTGGATCATGTGGACGGCAGCTATGTCTTTAGATAAGGAAACCTTCCAGAAATTCTCTGACCCTGTCTATAAATATATCAATGAAACAGTATCTCGTGTACCTATCAGCGACTGGCACCATACAGACAGCGGTAGATGGGTAGGCTTCAGAGCCCGTTCGGTGATCGGAGGATACTGGATGAAGGTATTAATGGATAAAGTTCAGAATAATCAATAAAGTTAGCACGACGTTTACTTCAAATTTATACATATGAGATCTTTAAAGAATATTACTATAAAATCAAATTATCTCATTTTGCCAATAGCATTATTGTTCATCAATAATGCTATGGCAAAAAAGTAGTTGAAATGACAAAGGCTTACCAAATATGGGCTAAACGCTGTATAGTAGAACCTTACCCAAAACAGAAAAAAAGAAATAAGAATGTTTTTTTTATACACACAACTTTTTTAACGTTATTACTATGAAACATCAAAACTTGGAATTTAAGTGGATGTGTCTACTCTTTCTAGCTCTGCTACTCTCTCCTCTACTTTGGGGGCAGAATCATAGCATTAAAGGACAAATTGTAGATGCAAAAAGTAATGAACCTTTAATAGGAGTAAATATTACTGTTGAAGGCACTTCGAATGGTACCATTTCTGACATAGATGGTCGGTTTACGCTATCTGTAGCTGCTAATGCTGTACTCAAAATCTCTTATATCGGCTATCAAGAAAAGAAAATCAAAGTGGATGATCTGAAAAAAGAGCCTATCATTTCTCTGGAAGAAGACAGCAAACAACTAGAAGAAGTAGTGGTAGTAGGTTATGGTATTCAGAAAAAGGTATCAAGTGTAGGCGCTATTACCCAAACTAAAGGAGAAGAATTGTTGAAAGGAGGTAATATTACTTCTGTATCAGAGGCTTTACAAGGCAAACTAAATGGTTTGGTAGCTATCAATACGTCAGGCAAGCCTGGAGCAAGTGATACCAAAATGTACATTCGTGGTAAGGCTTCCTGGCAAAACTCTGACCCTTTAGTATTAGTGGATGGTATAGAAAGGGATATGAACGATGTTGACATGAATGAAATCGAGTCTATATCTATTCTAAAAGACGCCTCTGCTACAGCCGTATATGGGGTTCGAGGTGCAAATGGTGTAATATTGTTAACAACCAAACGCGGACAAGATAAGAAACCAAACATCAATTTTTCTTACAAGCTTTGGTATTAAACAGACTACTGCAAATATGGAATGGGCAGATTATGTTACATCTATGAAAATGTATAATGAAGCTGTAGCTAATGACAACAACTGGAATCAACAAATTAAACAATCTGTCATCAATGCTTGGTCAAATGCTTTTGATACAGGCAACTACGGCCCTTATAATGATGTCTTTCCACAAGTAGACTGGTGGGATGAGTTGGTTAAACCTGGTTTTTCCCAACAATATAATGTGAATATCAGCGGAGGAACCAATTTCATGCGTTACTTCGCCTCCATCGGTTATCAAAATGACGGTGATATTTATGATTTACAGAAACAGGAGAATTTTGATCCAAGAAACTACTATCGCCGTTATAACTGGCGTTCAAATTTAGATTTTAATTTAACTAAAACGACTTCCTTATCAGTAAATATTGCAGGAAAATGGGATACCGCAATGACAACTTTGCTGATGATATTTTAATTAATGATAAAAGAACGATGAAATACGTTTTCAATTCGACCCTCTGAAATTCAGCTGAGCGCCCGCACCGTGCGGCGCCAGT
>VOFK01002643.1_pt1 | contig 24416 bp, 46 predicted proteins | sample 5384121 | NCBI WGS metagenome assembly VOFK01 (sample SAMN12384730, study PRJNA508395) | human gut metagenome | isolation source: healthy gut J | host: Homo sapiens | reverse complement strand
TCAGTACTTCGTTCAGTTACACGTATTGCTATTGGCGAAGTTTCCGAGACACTGGCAAAGAGAGCAGGAAATGTCATCAAACTCGAACACAATCAGTTTGTTTCCACGAACCGGAATGCCGCAGTTGAACTTCGGATTACATTGGAGTGTTTTGGTACCGATCACAAGAAGCAGATTATCAAGGCGCTGGAAAAAGGCCGGATATAAGCCAAAGATCGTAAGAACCATGATTTAAAAATAAATTACAAGGTGTCAAGAAAAAATACTTGACACCTTGTTTTCTTTATGGTAAAGTATCCAAGGTGATTGATGTGGAAGAAAAGTTACAACAGGCTTATTTATATGATTTTTATGGCGAGTTACTGAATGAACATCAGCGCCGGATCTATGAGACTTCGTGTTCAATGATCTTTCTCTCGGTGAAGATTGCCGGGAGGAGGGGATTACCAGACAGGGCGTGGCAGATATGATCAAACGCTGTGGAAAGAAGCTCGGATTATGAAAAGAAACTTCATCTGGTAGAGAAGTTCTTATCTGTGAAGCAGGATGTGGAGGAAATTCACAGACTGGCAGAACAGTTTCATCAAACAAAAATATGAACAGATCGTAGAACAGATCGCAACGATTTCAAATCAGATTTTTGGAGGAGCTGTAGTATGGCATTTGACAGTCTTTCAGATAAACTTCAGGATATGTTTAAGGATCTTCGCAGCAAGGGCAGACTGACAGAGGACGATGTCAAGACAGCACTGAAAAGAAGTCAAGATGGCACTGCTGGAAGCGGATGTAAACTTCCGTGTGGTCAAGCAGTTCGTAAAGTTGTGGAAGAACGCGCGATCGGTCAGGATGTCATGAACGGACTGAATCCCGGTCAGATGGTCATCAAGATCGTAAACGAAGAGATGGTTAAGCTCATGGGCTTCCGAGACAACCGAGATTGCGTTCCGGCCGGGGAAAAAGAACACCGTGATTATGATGGTGGTCTGCAGGGTGCCGGTAAAACGACTACCACGGCAAAGCTGGCAGGCAAATTAAAGACCAAAGGGAAAAAAGACACTGCTGGCAGCCTGTGATGTGTACGTCCGGCTGCAATCGAACAGTGCAGATCAATGGAGAAAAGCAGGGCGTGGAAGTATTTTCCATGGGAATAAAAACAAACCTGGTTGACATCGCCAAAGCAGCCGTGGAGCATGCAGAGAAAGACGACTGCAATAATGTTCTGATCATGGATACTGCGGGCCGCCTGCACATCGACGAAGAGATGATGGATGAGCTTGTGGAGATCAAAGAAGCGGTGGATGTATCCAGACCATTCTCGTTGTTGATGCAATGACCGGTCAGGATGCGGTAAATGTTGCTTCGACATTTAATGAAAGATAGGAATCGATGGTGTTGTTCTGACAAAGCTCGATGGTGATACAAGAGGCGGTGCAGCTCTTTCCATCCGCGCAGTGACAGGAAAAACCGATTCTCTACGCAGGTATGGGAGAGAAGCTTTCCGATCTGGAACAGTTTTATCCGGACCGTATGGCATCCCGCATCCTTGGTATGGGTGATGTGCTTACCCTGATTGAAAAGCTTCGGCGAATCCTCGATATTGAGGGCAAAGCCAAAAAGAGATGGCAGAAGATGCGAAGAATGAATTTGACTTTGAAATTATTTAGAAAGTCCATGAAGTCAGATGAAAAAGATGGGCGGTTTGTCCAGTCTGATGGGCATGATGCCCGGGATGGACTCGGCGGTGGAAAGATGCCGGAGATTGATACGGACGAAGCGGAGAAAAACATGCGGAAGAATAGAGGCAATTATTCATTCCATGACACCGCAGGAACGTAAAAATCCCAATCTTTCAAATCCCCAGCCGAAAGAACCGCATTGCAAGAGGTGCGGGTGTACAGGTGGCAGAAGTCAATCGTCTGGTCAAGCAAAGTTTGAGCAGACAAAAAATGATGAAACAGATGCCCGGCATGATGGGCGGCAAACGTGGTAAAAGAAGGAATGTTCAAAGTAGACAGATTTTTAAATAAAAAACAAAACCTATGAGGAGGTGAAATCATGGCAGTAAAGATCAGATTAAGAAGAATGGGACAGAAGAAGGCTCCTTTCTATAGAATCGTAGTTGCAGATTCCCGCTCACCAAGAGACGGGAAGATGCATCGAAGAGATCGGAACATATGATCCAACAAAGGATCCTAGCGAGTATCACGTAGATGCTGAGCTGGCTAAGAAGTGGTTATCTACAGGCGCACAGCCAACAGAGACCGTTAACAGAATCTTCAAGTCAGCTGGTATCGAGAAATAATTCGAAGGGTGGATGTAATTAATGAAAGAATTAGTTGAAGTAATTGCAAAAGTCACTCGTTGATTTCCCGGATGAAGTTGTTGTGACGGAGTCTGAGAATGAAAAAGGAACTCTGCTGGAACTTAGGGGTTGCACAGTCCGATATGGGCAAAGTAATCGGAAAGCAGGGACGCATTGCGAAAGCAATCCGTTCGGTTGTGAAAGCAGCATCATCCAAAGAAGACAAAAAAAAAGTTATTGTGGAAATCATGCAATAACATAACGGTGGATATATACCGCATTAAGCACCCCGCAGTTGCGAGGTGCTTGTTTTTCTATGAAACAAATTCATGAGAGAATCTGCACAATAGGAGATTTTATGGAAGATTTATTTCAGGTGGGAGTGATTACGGCTCCTCACGGGGTACGTGGAGAGGTGAAAGTGTTTCCTACCACGGATGATAATGCCCGGTTTAAAAATCTTGAAAACAGTCCTCCTTGGATCAGGGTCGGGGAACCAGAGAACTTGAAATCGAAGGTGTTAAGTTCTTTAAAAATATGGTGATCCTGAAATTCAAGGGGATAGATGATAGAAATGACGTGGAGAGAATGCGGCAGGCAAAGCTGCTTGTTACCAGGGAAAATGCAGTGGAATTAGGGAAAAGACGAGTATTTTTTATTGCAGATCTGATCGGAATACAGGTGGTTTCGGATGAAGGAGAAGAACTTGGAACAATCTCCGATGTATTGCAGACCGGTGCCAATGATGTCTATGTTGTGAGTAAAGACGGCGCAAAAGATCTGCTCATTCCGGCAATCCATGCGTGTATCCAGAATGTGGATGGGCTGCGGGACAGATGGAAGTACATCTGCTGCCGGGACTGCGTTAAACGGAGGGTGGACAATGAAGTTTCATGTTTTGACGCTTTTTCCGGATATGGTGATGCAGGGGCTTATGACAAGCATCACAGGGAGAGCCGTGCAACAGAAAAAAATAGATATTGATGCGGTGAATATCCGTGATTATACGCAGGATAAGCATGGCAGGGTGGATGATTATCCTTACGGCGGCGGTGCAGGGATGCTCATGCAGGCACAGCCGGTATATGATGCATGTCAGAGTGTTATGGAAAAGATACCGCAGAATAAGAAAAAGCGGGTGATTTATGTAACCCCGCAGGGAATTCCTTTTAGCACAGGCAAAAGCACGGGAACTGGCGGCACAGGATGAGCTGCTTTTGTTATGCGGGCATTACGAGGGCATTGATGAGCGCGTGGTTGAGGAAGTGGTCACAGATTACATTTCCATCGGTGATTATGTACTGACGGGCGGCGAGCTGGCAGCCATGGTGATTGTCGATGCAGTGGCACGCCTGGTTCCGGGAGTGCTTGAAATGAACAGTCGGCCCTGACCGAATCTTTCCACGGAGAGCTTTTGGAACATCCGCAATATTCCAGACCGGATGTGTGGCACGGGAAAAAAAAGGTGCCGGAGGTGCTGCTTTCCGGAAACCAGAAACACATAGATGCATGGAAAAAGGAACAGTCCATCCTGCGTACAAAGGAACGCAGGCCGGATCTGTATGCCCGCTATGTGCGGCTGCAGGAATGCAGACAACTGCTTATGAAACAGAAACTGTTGTTGCACATCGATATGATTGAACTGATCAATCGTGGACGCGCACAACTGTTGTATTTCGGGCAGGGACAGATATTGCTCAAAGATATGGAATACGAGATCTATTTTCATGCATGTGTGGATCCGTCAAGACTTCCGGATATCCGTACATGGACGCTTCCGGTTGAAAAAAATACCGCTGGCGGTTTTGCATCAGGAGGAAATGATTCCTTATTTTCAAAAAGAGATACGGACTTAATCAGGAGTGCGAATGTTATCAGGCTGTGTACACCAGACATGAAAAGCTTCCGGTGCGCGGTTTATACCGGCCGGATCTGACGCGTGAGGATGGATTGTCGATGCGCAGATTACAACGAGAAGATTTTCCACAGGTGGTTTCCTTTTATCACGGCTGCTGTGATGAGGACTACCTGCGGTCGAGGATACAGGATGGTATGCTTGTGGGGGGCTTTTTATGACGAAAAAGCTTGCCGGATTTATCGGGCAGCATTGTGAGGGAAGTATCGGAATGCTTATGGTAGCACCAAAATTCCAGCGCAGATACATTGCCATGACGCTCGAAAACGTATGCAGCAAACTGTATGCTCGAACAGGGAAAAATTCCGTTTGCACAGATTATCACGGACAACGAAAAAATCCATGAGATTGCAGGAAAAAGAGGGATTTTTGCCTGTCGCATGACAAAATTTTTCTGGATGTGCGAAAAATGATGAAAAAGGACTTGATTTTTCGGAATGAGTATGCTAAAGTTTATAATTGTTGCGGTGTAATTATCCGGTAATATTACGGAACGGATAGTTACAAATGTGAATAGAAGTGACGGTCCTCTGGCACCGATAGATGGAGTTTAAGAACGTCAAAATAATCAGGAGGTCACAAAATGAACGCGAGTGAAATTATCAAGAACATTGAGGCAGAGCAAAGTTAAAGGCTGAAGCACCACAGTTTTCCGTAGGTGATACTGTAAAGGTATACGGAAAGATCAAAAGAGGGAAACCGTGAGCGTATCCAGGTATTCGAAGGAACTGTTATTAAGAAGCAGGGTGGAAGAACCGTACCACTTTCACTGTAAGAAAGATTTCAAACGGTGTAGGTGTTGAGAAGACATGGCCTTTACATTCTCCAAACGTTGAGAAGGTAGAGATCGTTCGTAAAGGTAAAGTACGTCGTGCAAAAACTTTACTACTTAAGAGACCGTGTCGGCAAAGCTGCAAAGGTAAAAGAGTTAGTAAAATAATTTGCTTCATGGAAGGGATGCCACAGAATGCGGCATCCCTTTTTTTTCTAACTTGAATTAAAGAGGTGGAAAAAGTGAAAAAGAAGAAGCGGACTGAATTTCAGCAGAAGAAGAAAAAAGTTTAATGTGCCCCCTGTTTAAAGAAATTATGACCTGGGTATTAGAATGTGCCATTGTAATTGCCATTGCATATGCACTGGTCGTTCTTTTGGTTTTCGGACGACAGTTGTGGAAATGCCATGCAGGATACCTTACAGAGCGAGGAACAGATTTTTGTCAATCGCTTTGTCTATATGGTACGCGCGCCAAAAGCAGGGCGATGTCGTCGTTTTTTGCCGAATGGAAATGAAAAATCCCATTATTATGTCCGGAGGGTCATTGCCGTCCGGGGGATACGGTACAGATCAAAAATGGGAAAGTATATATTAATGGAGAACTTTACAAAGGAAGATATTGTTTCTGCTTCCATCGAAGATCCCGGTGTGGCAGCAGATGAAGTGAAACTTGGGGATGACGAATATTTTGTTCTCGGGGATAATCGAAACAGCAGTGAGGACAGCCGTATGGCAAATATCGGAAATGTGAAAAAAGATTATATAATTGGAAAAGCGTGGTTCCATTTTTAAGGGATTTGGAAAGATGGGACTGATCGATTAAGCGGGCTGATTTAGGAAATGAGGAAAAAAGAGATGAATTTTCAGTGGTACCCGGGTCATATGACCAAAGCAAAACGACAGATGCAGGAAGACATCAAACTGATAGATCTGGTGATCGAACTGGTAGATGCCCGGATTCCGCTCAGCAGCAGAAATCCGGATATTGACGAACTTGGAAAAAAACAAATATCGTCTGATTTTAATGAATAAAGCGGACCTGGCGGACCGCAAGGCAACCGAGCAGTGGTCTGCTTTTTTCCAAAAAAAAAAGGATATTATGTGGTAAGCCTTGACGCGCGAAGCAAAAACGGAATGAAATCCATTACCGATATTATTATGGAAGCCTGTAAGGAAAAAATGGAGAGGGACCGTAAGCGCGGAATCAAAAACCGGGTTACCGGTGCCATGGTTGTTGGAATTCGAATGTCGGAAAATCCACATTCATCAATTCGTATGCGGGAAAAAGCGTGTGCAAAAGACCGGAGACAAGCCGGTGTAACGAAGGGAAAACAGTGGATACGTCTGAGCAAAAGTGTAGAGCTTTTTGGATACCCGGGAATTCTCTGGCCGAAATTTGAGGATCAGAAAGTTGGACTTCGTCTGGCGCTGATCGGTTCCATCCGGATGAGATCTTAAATACGGATGAACTTGCGGTAGAGCTGATCCGTTTCCTGAAAAACACAGTATCCGGGAATCCTGACAGAACGTTATGAAGTCGAAGAAACACAAAAAGGGAGACCGAAACTTTTATGCGGGATTGCAGAAAACAGGAAATGTATCACGAAAGGCGGGGAACTCGATTACAGCAAAGCGGCAGCACTTCTGATTGATGAATTCCGGAGCGGAAAACTCGGAAAAGTTACGCTGGAGTGGCCAAAGGAGCAGGAAAATGGCTGAAAAAAATTGATGCGATTAAAGAGGAACTGACAGCAACACCGACGGAAGCACTGGAGGCGTTTGTGGAAAAATATGCGTCGGATTCCCGCACCGGTGTGCAGAAACTGGTGGATACCGCAAAAAAACGCATGGATAAGCTACAGAAGGAAATGATCCGCACGGAAAATTTAAAAGAAATATGAAAAAGAGTACGATACATATACATATATCTGTGGGATCGATGAGGTAGGACGGGGAATCGCTTGCAATCGGTCGTGGCAGGTGCTGTCATTCTGCCGAAGGATTGTGATATTTTATACATTAATGATTCCAAAAAACTTTCAGCGGCAAAAAGAGAAGAACTGTATGATATCATCATGGAGCAGGCAGTGGCAACCGGACTTGGCACGATTTCCATTCGGACAGGATTGATGAGATCAATATTCTGCAGGCAACGTATGAGGCAATGCGGCAGGCGATTGCACAGTTATCTCCGCAGCCGGATCTGCTGCTTAATGATGCAGTGACGATTCCGAAAGTGACAATTCCGCAGGTACCGATTATCAAGGGAGATGCAAAGAAAGCATTTCCATCGGTGCGGCATCGATCATTGCCAAGGTGACCAGGGACCGGATGATGGTATACTATGATTCGATTTATCCGAGTATGGTTTTGCTTCCAATAAAGGATATGGAAGCGCGGAACATATTGCAGCACTCAAAAAGTATGGACGAAACACCGATTCACAGAAGAACCTTTATTAAGAATTTTGTATCATAAGATAATTATTCAAAATCACAAAGGGGGCTGTTCGGATGCAGATTTCAGATTTGGTAAAACAGTATCATCAGGCGATCTCATCAGGTGCGGAGACGCTGACCGGGACGAAAGGTGTGGAAAATCTTGTGGCCTCTCTGCGGTCTCTGACAAAAAGGAAATATTTTTGAGGGGACGGTCACTTCCGTTAAAAATGGCCGCGTGACGCTTTCTCTTTCCGGAGGGCAGCAGGTGATGGCACGGCTGGACGGAAAGATTTCCCTTATGGAAGGGGAATCCATGTTTTTCCAGGTAAAGTCCAACGATGGCACGCAGATTACCATCCGGCCGTTTGCAATTGACGGGGCAGGCGCAAATTATACGCTGATGCAGGCGCTTTCCGCAGCGGGACTTTCCGCACAGCCGGAGTATTTGTCCATGGTTGACCGGATGATGGAAGAACAGATGCCGATTGACCGGGGAGAGTCTGCAGCAGATGGCACGGCTGGTCAATGCAAATCCGCGGATTGATGTACAGACGCTGGTACAGATGCAAAAGCTTGGAATACCGATTACTGTAGAAAATGCCGCCCAGTTTGAAAAATTATATGAATGACAGTCAGGCGATTACACGGGAACTGGATGCACTGATTGAGCAGTTTCCACAGAGTCTGACCGGAACAGAAGGCGCACCAGTAAAGACAGAGACCATGCGTCAGCTTGAAATGAGTTGTTGCAGATTCTGGACAGACGGGCTGGAAGAAATACCGCAGCAGATACAAAGTCCGGAACCGGATGTGGCATACAACCTGATGGTCTGAAGTATGAAAAGCGTGCAGACAGATACCGCAGAAACGCAGATGCAGACGGAAGCTGCACCGGAGACTGCCACGGAAACCGTGCAGGAACATCCGGAAATTTTGTCGCAGCAGGAAGGTCAGGCTGCAGCGGAGGAGAAAGGCGTGGCCGGACAGCAGGAAGCCGAAACGATGGAAACTGTTTCCGAAAAACAACTTATACCGGGCAGATGTCGCAGACTCCACATACACTGGGAGCTGTACTTTCACAGGAACAGTTGCAGCATTTAAACCGGATGATCGGAGATATTCTCGGAAAGCCGCAGAGTGCATATAACGCAAATAGCGGTACGGTAGAAGTGTTAAAGGATCTGCAGCAGCTGTGCAAAGATCCGTTGCCGTTGGAACGGGAACATCTCGGAAAGCTGTTTTCTTCCAGGGAATTCCAGAAACTTGTCCGGGATACGGCAGAACAGCAGTGGATGGTCAAACCGGGGATCTCAAAGAGGGCGATTATGTGGGCAGACTGTATGAACGTCTGAACAGTCAGATGGAAAAAAATTGAGTCTGCACTCAAAAATGCGGGACAGGAGCATACTGCTTTTTCACAGATGGCAGGAGAGATCCACAGCAATGTGGAATTTATGAACCAGGTGAACCAGATGTATACATATGCACAGATTCCACTTAAAATGTCAGGGCAGCATGCAAGCGGCGAACTGTTTGTGTATACCAACAAAAAGGCACTGGCGCAGGGAGAAAAGGATCTGACTGCTTTTTTGCATCTGGATCTGGATCATCTGGGAAGTACGGATGTTTCGGTTCGGATGAGAGGACGTGAAAGTAAGTACGTGTTTTTATCTGGACAATGACACTGCATATGCATTGCTGGAAAAAAAATTATCCGGTGCTGGAAGCAAGACTGGAAAAAAAAGGGATATCACTGTAAGATCGACGTGGTAAATGAAGAAAAAACATGTAAATTTTGTGGACGATTTTCTGAAGATGGATCAGCCGGCGGCGACACAGCTGCACCGGTATTCCTTTGATATGAGGGCATAAAATGGAAAATAATAATTTTAAACCCTTTCCTTTTGAGCAGTTAAAACAAAAAGAAAGAACCGGAGAAAACGGCAGTGGCGATTGCCTATGAGCCGGGCGAAAAAAGCACCAAAGATACTTTGGCAACCGGAAAGGGGGCAGGTAGCCGAAAAATTATTGAAAAAGCAAAAGAGAGTCAGGTTCCGACTTACAAAGACAATAAACTTGCGTCTACCCTTTCCAAATTGCAGATCGGGGACATGATTCCGCCGGAGCTGTATGAGGTGGTTGCGGAGATTCTTGTTTTTGTGGATGATATGGATCGTATGAAGGCAAAGATTGATCAGGCAGGGGTTAAATAAAATTTGAATAAACGTACAATTGAACAGAATATGAGACCATGGCAGCCCGGTATTTGTGCACACATGATTACACAATTCTTGCACGCAATTACCGGACACCATTTGGAGAGGTGGATCTTATTGCACAAAAAAGGACGGGGTACTTGTATACGTTGAAGTAAAATACCGGAGCAGCAATGATTACGGAGATCCGTTAGAGGCGGTAGACCGGAGAAAGCAGCGCCAGATCTGCAAGGTTGCAAATTATCATTATGCAGGATATGCAGCAGGGCAGGAGAGATGGACTGCCGTTTTGATGTGATTGGAATTTATGGGGACGGAAGTATCCGGAACATCCCAAATGCATTTTATTTTCAGAGGTGACAGACATGGACAGAGAAGATTTTCAGTGGAAAAATTAAAAGAGCATATACTGGAACTGGAACAGTTTCAGGGCAAAAAAGGGACAGGGGCTTCCGCTTTTTGTATTTTTCCCCTTCTTTCCGTACATACGGGGCGTAAAGAACTGTTTTTACCACCAGAGAGGGGTGGATGCAGCACCGGGATGTTCCGAGTCTGAATCTGAGTTTTACACGTGGAGATAATCCACAGGCAGTGACGGAAAACTACCGCAGAGTGGCAGAGGCGATGGGAGGAACGCTTTCGGATATTGTCTGTTCGGATCAGACCCATACGACGAATGTCCGGCGGGTGGATAGAAGCTGCGGGGGCTATGGTGTGACAAAGGAGCGGTCTTACACGGATGTGGACGGGCTGGTGACGGATGAACCGGGACTGATTTTCTGGCAACTTTTTACGCTGACTGTGTACCGCTTTATTTTTGTAGATCCCATACACCATGCGATCGGACTTTCCCATTCCGGGTGGAGAGGAACGGTCGGACGCATGGGGGCAGCATACCATCGAGGTGATGCGCAGGAATTTCATAGTGACCCCGGAGAAATTCTTGCCGCCGTCGTGGACCGTCCATCTGTCAGGACTGTTATGAAGTAAGTGAAGATGTGGCATCTGCCTTTTGCAAAAGAGTTTTCCGGTCATGAGTGTGAGATCCTGATCGAAAAGGGCGGTGGAAAATATCAGCTGGATCTGTGGAAGAGTAATGAGATTGTGCTGCGGGATGCAGGGATCCTTCCGGAACATCTGGCGGTAACGAATCTTTGTACCTGCTGTAATCCGAATCTGCTGTTTTCCCATAGGGCAAGCCATGGAAAACGCGGAAATCTGGGAGCATTTTTAAAACTTGTGTAACAAATTAAGAAATCCTTAAGAATGTATTTCAAAGAGATGTTAAATTACTCGGGGAAGATTTATGGTACACTGACTGTATTGAGGAAAGATAGGAGGATGCTCTTTGATGCAGCCAGATTGCAGAGATATCAAACCGGTCTATGAGCAGATCACGGACGGGATTCGAAAAATGATCATAACGCATGCGATACCGGAGGAGAAAAACTTCCGTCCGTGAGGGAACTGGCTTCAAAATTTGCCGTAAATCCCAATGCTGTAAGGAATGCTTATCAGGAGCTGGAAGAGGAAGGGTATGTCTCTGTGACCGGGAAGGCGAACGGATGGCGGCATCGGAAAAGCAGATTGCGGAACTGATCCGCAAAAGAGCTGCTGCAGGAGTTCGACACGGTGGTAATCAGACTGCAGAATATGTCGGTAGGGACAGAGGAATTGACAGGACGTATGTGGAAACTGGCAGGAGGAAGCAAAGACTTTGATTGAAGTAAATAATCTGATAAAGAAATTTGGGGATTTCCGTGCGCTCAACGGGGTAAATATGCATGTGGCGTCTGGAAACATATATGGGCTTGTGGGGACCAAACGGTGCCGGGAAATCAACCCCTGATCCGTCATCTGACAGGTGTATACCGGCAGGATGCCGGAGAAATTTTATTGACGGGGCTCCGGTATATGAAAATAAACAGGTAAAGGCTCAAATGGCTTATATACCGGATGAGCCGTTTTATTTTTTACAGGCGGATACACTGGAAATGATGCGTTATTTCCGGGGAATGTACGAGTCCTTTGACGAAAAGATGTTTTATCGCCTGCAGGAGTTTTTCCCGGGAATTGATATGAAACGCAATATCCGCAGACTGTCCAAGGGAATGCAAAAACAGGTTGCATTCTGGCTGGCACTCTGCTGCAGACCGAAACTTCTGATTCTGGATGAACCGCTGGATGGCCTTGATCCGGTTATGCGGAAACAGATCTGGACGATCCTGATGTCCGAGGTTGCAGAGCGCAGGACGACCGTACTGGGTTCTTCCCATAATCTGCGCGAACTGGAGGATGTCTGTGATCATGTGGGCATTATGAATCACGGAAAGATTATAATTGAGCGTTCCCTGTTTGATTTACATGGAAACATCAGTAAAATCCAGGTGGCATGCCAGACCGGTATGCCGAAACTCCCAAAAAAGAATTTGAGGTATTGCATATGTCAAATTCCGGGCGTGTATATACCATGATTGTCAAGGGAAATCCCAGGGAGGTTGCGGCAGCCATCCAGACAGAGGGAGACCATCTGGCTATTGTGGACATTCTGCCGCTTACACTGGAAGAAATTTTTATTTATGAAATGGGAGGTTTGGGCTATGAAGTCAAAGACATCCTTTTTTAACCGTACGGTTTTTAAAAAAAATATGACCCTGTACTGGCCGGTCTGGGTATGCTATCTGTTATATGGGATGGTAAAAGTGCCGGGGCAGCTGTGGTCGCGTCTGCAGCAACAGACGGACATGACTGCTTATGCCAGGGATTATGCATTGTACAACAGTCTGCGTCTGGAAGTGGATGTGGCCGCAATTGCAATTATGGCAGTCGTCTGTGGGATGGCGTTGTTTGGCTATCTGTTTACCCAGAAGAATGCGTATATGATCCATGCACTGCCGGTTACAAGGGGGAACTGTATGTGACGAATATGATCAGTGGCCTTTGTTTTTTCTATTGATTCCGCAGGCACTGGTTTTTCTGGTAACGGTGGTTCTTTGTCTTTTTGCAAGGCATTGCGAGTGTGCAGTTTCTGGGATTGTGGTTTTTAAGTGTTATGGGAATTGCTTTTTTCCTTTATGCAACGGTGTGTTTTTGTGTCATGTTTACCGGACAGCTGTTTGCACTTCCGGTGTACTTTCTGGCAGTTAATTATGTGGCATTTGCATTTTCCAGCGGTGCACGTTATGTCATCGGATATCTGGGATATGGACTTGGCATGAATACTGTGCCGGAATTTTTAATTTTGCGGATTCTCTCCCCGATGAATTATCTGTACAACAATGTGCGTTTTGTATTCCGGCAGTCCTATAACCAGGAAACAGACCTGATGTCGGGAGTGTTGTCCTACCGGGGACTGCGGGTACTTGCGGCCTATGTGGCTGCAGCAGTTGTCATTTATCTGATTGCTTATTACTGTTATAAAAACGCAGGATTGAAAGTGCAGGGGATCTGATTTCTTTTAACTGGGTCAAACCATTGTTCCGCTGGGGCGTGGGAACCGGAGTCGGTTATTTTGCAGGCGTCTTTGCGGCAGAATTTTTTTTAGATTCCGTGCATCTGCATGTAAAAAAAAACCAATGTTGCTTGTTCTTGTGGTGGCATTTGGTTTTGTCAGTTTTTTTTATTGCACAGATGTTTGTGGAAAAAGGATTTCGCGTATTTTGCCGCAGGAGATTCTGTGAGAGCGGGTTATTTGTGCTGTTTGTGCTGGGCAGTTTCTGGGGATGCTCAAAAATGCCACCTATCTGGAACAGTATGTCCCGGATGCAGATCAGGTAAGCCGGGTGGAAGTTTCTCTTGATTATCCGGTAGAATATAAAGGGGGACAGCGTTCGTGTGGCACGTCAGGCACAGAAAGAAATTTTTAAGTCATGCGGAAATTTACAGGGAAAATAAAACGGATGACAGTACACAGATCATTTTTTATTACTACCTGAAAAATGGAAAAACGCTCTCGCGTACATATGAGATTACAGAGGAAAATGAAAAGCTTTCAGAAGTATTATTTGGAGAAGAAAATAAAAGCAGATCATTTTATGGAATATCTCTTTGGAACGGATTCTGACAAAATTTCAAAGTTTAATAACGGAACCCTGACATTAGACGAATCATCGGAAAATTATAAGGATTGTGACTTTGATGCGGATACTGCAAAAAACTGTATCAGGCGATTTGTGAAGACGCCGCAGATCAGAAGCTGCAAAAGTACAATCTGACGAATGCACTGAAAGATCCGGAAGAAACCGGGGAGTACTCTTCTGCCAGTCTCAGCATGGATTTTTATCACGTATCTGCAGACTGGAAAAATGTATATGACCGGCTCGATGATTACTACACGAATATGGGCGAATCTGTGGAAACATCCAGACCATATGGCGGATCAGCATATGTCAGCTTCGGGAAAGACTGTACCAATATCATAAATACCCTGATAGAATGTGGGGTCATTGACGATGTTTCGAAATTCATTTTTTAAGTTCCGAGAGAAAACATCACAGAGATGAAATCAGCAGGACTTTACAACTTCCGCGGCTTATTGTAAAATAAAGATGGCGTTTTCGGACGCCATCCATTTTTTTGTTGGAGGTAAAAATGAGCAGACCAGTCGTAGCCATTGTCGGGCGTCCGAATGTCGGAAAATCTACGCTTTTTAATACATTGGCAGGAGAGAGAGAATCTCCATTGTAAAAGACACCTCCGTGTCACAAGAGACCGCATTTATGCGGATGTCACATGGCTGAACTATAATTTTACATTGATTGATACCGGTGGAATCCGAACCGGACAGCGGGGGATGTGATCCTTTCCCAGATGCGTGAACAGGCAGAGATTGCGATTGCCACGGCAGATGTGATCATGTTTATCACGGATGTGCGTCAGGGACTGCAGGATGCGGATGCAAAAGTAGCGGACATGCTGCGCAGATCCAAAAAGCCGGTGGTTCTGGTGGTAAATAAAGTGGACAGTTTTGAAAAATTTATGCCGGATGTGTATGAATTTTACAATCTCGGAATCGGAGAACCGTATCCGGTTTCCGCTTCTTCCATGCTCGGACTTGGAGATATGCTGGATGAAGTGGTGAAATATTTCCCGGAAGGATCGGAAAATCAGCCGGAGGATGAAAGACCGAAGGTAGCCATTATCGGAAAGCCGAATGTCGGAAAATCATCCCTCATAAACAAGCTGGCACAGGAAGACCGTGTAATCGTATCGGATATTGCGGGAACTACCAGAGATGCCATCGATACAGACATTAAATCACAACGGAAAAGACCATATGTATTTATTGATACGGCGGGGCTTCGCCGTAAGAACAAGATCAAAGAAGAGCTGGAGCGCTACAGTATTATCCGTGCAGTTACCGCTGTGGAACGCGCGGATGTGGTGATCATCGTTATTGATGCCACCGAAGGAGTAACCGAGCAGGATGCCAAGATTGCCGGAATTGCACATGACAGGGGAAAAGGTATCATTATTGCGGTTAACAAATGGGATGCCATCGAAAAGGACAACAACACGGTGAAGAAACATACCGAGAAAATCCGTCAGATCTTAAGCTTTATGCCGTATGCGGAGATTATTTTCATCTCTGCAAAATCAGGACAGCGTCTGAATAAGATTTTTGAGACGGTCGATGTTGTCATTGAGAACAACAGTATGCGTGTTGCAACGGGTGTCTTAAACGAAATCGTGACGGAAGCAGTTGCCATGCAGCAGCCACCGACCGATAAAGGAAAAAGACTCAAGATTTATTATGTAACACAGGTTGCGGTCAAAACCGCCGACATTTGTCGTATTTGTCAATGACAAAAATCTGATGCATTTTTCGTACACCAGATATCTGAGAACCGTATCCGCGATACATTTGGATTCCGTGGCACGGCTCTTAAATTCATCACGAGGGAGCGAAAGGAAGACTAGTTATGATCGTCGCAAAGAATCATTGCATTACTGATCGGATATGGATTCGGTCTGTTTCAGACGGGATATCTGTATGGGAAAAAAGCAAAGGGATTGATATCCGCAAGCAGGGAAGCGGAAATGCAGGTACGACAAATTCTCTGCGGGTACTTGGATGGAAAGCCGGTATTATTACATTTGCCGGAGATCTGCTCAAGGCCGTATTTGCCGTACTTCTTGTAAAACTGATTTTTCATGGAACTTATGGTGCGGATACCAAAGTGCTGGAACTGTATGCCGGTTTTGGAACGGTCTTAGGACATAATTTTCCGTGCTATCTACAGTTTCGCGGAGGGAAGGGGATTGCCTGCACGACACAGGCGTCATCATCTTGCCGTCTGCCCTCCGGCAGTGATCTGTTGTGCGGTAGGTTTTTTGATCATTGTGGGGATCACCCGGTATGTTTCGGTGGGATCGATATTTCTCGTATCGGCCTATCTGGTACAGGCGATTATTTTCGGACAGCTTGGCTGGTTAAAAAATCAGCGGAGCCAGCCGGATCGAGTTTTACATACTGAGTGCATGTTTTACCGGCATGGCGATTTGGAGACACCGTGCGAATATTGTCCGTCTGATGAATGGAACAGAGAACAAATTCGGAACGAAAAAAGGAGATAAATGATATGGCAAAGGTAGGAGTGATCGGAGCTGGCAGCTGGGGCATTGCGCTGGCAAAGCTTCTTCGTACCAATGGAAATGAAGTAACGGTATGGTCGATCGTGGAAGAGGAAGTTGCCATGCTCCGCAGAGAGCATGAGCATATCGATAAAACTTCCGGGAGTGAAGCTTCCGGAGGATGTCCTGTTTACAACAGATTTAAAAAGAAGCAATCGTTGGAAAGGAGTTCCTGATTCTGGCGGTACCATCTGTATTTACAAGAAGCACTGCAAAAAGTATGGCAGGATATGTGACAGAAGGACAGATCATTGTCTGCGTGGCAAAGGGAATTGAAGAAGATACCCTGATGACCATTTCCGATGTGACAGAGCAGGAGATTCCATGTGCGGATGTTGCTGTCATGTGCGGACCGTCCCACGCGGAAGAGGTTGGAATCGGACTTCCGACAACCGTTGTGGCAGGAGCAAAAACAGAAAGCACTGCAAAAAAATCCAGGATCTGTTTATGAATGAAGTGTTCCGTGTTTATACCAGCCCGGACATGCTTGGCATGGAACTGGGCGGATCATTAAAAAAATGTAATCGCACTTGCAGCCGGAGTTGCAGATGGACTAGGATACGGGGATAACACCAAAGCGGCCCTGATTACCCGCGGCATTGCAGAGATTGCGGGACTTGCCGTAAAGATGGGGGCAAAAAAGTGGAGACGCTCTGCGGACTGACCGGTATCGGAGACCTGATTGTCACCTGTGAGAGCCGTCACAGCAGAAACCGCAAGGCGGGTATGCTGATCGGACAGGGGTATACCATGAAGCAGGCTACCGACGAAGTGAAAATGGTCGTAGAGGGAATTTATTCGGCCAAGGCAGCACTTGCTCTGGCAAAAAGTATGATGTGGAGCTTCCGATTATAGAAGAAGTGAATAAAAAGTACTGTTCGATGACAAACCGGCAAAGGAAGGTGTAAAGGATCTGATGGTTGCCCGAAAAACGTGTGGAGCATCTGAATCTGAAGTGGGAAAACTGATATGCAGAAAATCAAGATTAAATATTTTACAGACAAAATCGAACCGCTGGATTACATTGAAGGAAAATCCGATTGATTGATATGCGGGGCTTCGGAAGAAGTAACTTTAAAAGCGGGAGAGTTTGCACTGATCCCGCTTGGCGTGGCAATGGAACTTCCAAAGGGATATGAGGCACAATCTTGTGCCGCGCAGTTCCACATTTAAAAACTGGGGAATTATCCAGACAAACAGTGTTGGAATTGTAGATGGTTCCTATTGCGGGGACAACGATATGTGGCGGATGCCGGTTTATGCAACCAGGGATACCGTGATCCACGTAAATGACCGCATTGCACAGTTTCGAATCGTGGAAAATCAGCCGGAGATTGTATTCGAAAAGGTGGAACATCTGACGGGGAAAAGATCGCGGTGGCTTTGGCAGTACCGGATTATCATAACAATAACAGCAACAGGAGAAGGAGGATTATACTATGGAAGATCGTATGATGAAATTTTATTCAAAAAGAAAGCAACATGCTGGCGCTGCATGCCATGCACGGACATTTTGCAACGAGTCATTCCCACATTAATTATTATGTGGATGTGACAAGTATCAAGACACGTGTGGCGGAAGCAAAACAGGCGGCACATGTACTGTATTCGAGAATTCCAAAGACAAAATACGTGGATACCATTGTGTGTGTATGGATGGAACGGAAGTGGTCGGTACCTTTCTGACGGAGGAGATCCAGCGGGACGGAATTATGGGCACCACAAACCAGCATGAGACGGTGTATGTGATTTCGCCGGAGATTAACAGCAATAACCAGATGCTGTTTAGGGATAACAATAAAGCTGCCATCAACGGAAAACATGTTGTGCTTCTTTTTAGCAACTACGACAACCGGCGAGACCATCCGCAGAGCACTCGAGTGTATCCAGTATTACGGAGGAGAGATCGAGTGGGTGGCTTCTTTATTCGGAACGATCAATTCGGTAGACGGCGTAGAAGTCGAGACACTTTTTGATGAAAATGATGTCACCGGATATGCGGCATATCCGGTTGCAGACTGTCCGCTCTGCCGGCAGGGACAAAAGATTGAGGCGATGGTTAACGGTTTTGGATATTCAAAACTGTAATTTTTTGGGGGCATTGTTTACAACAATGTCCCCTTTCGTTATTTCGCCAAGAAACCATGTAAATATTTGGACGGATTGACGGTGGTAATTTCGGGCAGATTCCGTTATCATACACTTGTCAGGAAGTTCAAAGAAACTTCACCAAAGAAAAATAACGAAAAGCAAAAATCAGGAGGTTTTTAAAATGGCAAGTTTATCTTTAAAGAACGTTTGCAAAGTATATCCAAACGGTTTGAAGCAGTAAAAGATTTCAATCTTGGATGTTGCAGATAAGGAATTCATCATTTTTGTAGGACCGTCCGGTTGTGGTAAGTCTACTACTCTTCGTATGATCGCAGGTCTGGAGGAAATCTCCTCTGGTGATCTAATCATCGACGAAAGCTCATGAAACGACGTAGAGCCTAAGGACAGAGATATCGCTATGGTATTCCAGAACTACGCTCTGTATCCGCATATGTCTGTATATGACAACATGGCTTTCGGACTTAAGTTAAGAAAGGTTCCTAAGGATGAGATCAAAGCAAAATGTTGAGGAAGCAGCTAAGAATCCTTGATCTGGAGAAGTTACTGATCGTAAGCCGAAGGCCCTTTCAGGTGGTCAGAGACAGAGAGTTGCTATGGGTCGTGCTATCGTTCGTAGTCCCTAAGGTATTCTTGATGGATGAGCCACTCTCAAACTTTGATGCGAAGCTTCGTGTACAGATGCGTTCCGAGATTGCTTCCTTACATAACAGATTAAAAGCAACAATCATCTACGTAACACATGACCAAACAGAAGCTCTTACACTTGGAACAAGAATCGTTATTCTCCGCCGAAATTATTAACAATGAGCCAGAGCCGTGTTGATCTATCGATTCCAGATGACCACGGTGTTTCATCCAGGGTGATAAGGCTATTACATTCACTTGTAGTTTCCTTCCGACAACAAAGATCGTGACTTATCCTGGCACGTGTCATCGAGTCGATGAAGGAAGATGAAAGGCTGACAGTAAAAGATGAGGAAGAGTAGATTCCCTTGAGCATCTGCCTGTTAAGATCAGCATGATCCCTCGGCTTGTTTTCCAAACTGTTTACATCATATATTCCATCCTTGGTCTGCTAAAAATTAGAAAATTACAAAGTCCAAACCTGAATAAACATCTTTGGTTCAGCGCAGAAACAAACAATATTTAACAGAAACAAAGCAGTGAGCAAAAAAACTTTTTTGGGCTTCAGAAACTAGGTCATTAAGACGTTCCCCAACGTTAGTCTTTGAAAGTTAAATATTCCTTAATACCACAATAATAAACGTCAATACTGCCGGAATGCTGAAATATAATCTCTCCGAAGCTGGTTCAATATTACCTTTCCTTGCAAACTGTATCAATAAAACTCCCAATACAAAGAAAAAAAGAATCGAACAAATAACGATAAAACGTAATGACTTTTTTCTTCTCTCCATTTCCTTTCTCCCCATCCCTCTCTTAACTTCCAATTAGTATACATTGTATGGTCAGTGACACACAAGTTTGACAAAGACAACTGTATAAGTCCGCTTAAATCATAAAACTGCTGAAAGAACCCCTCAGCGTGCGGACTGTATTTTAAAAACACGAAGTGAAGATAACATATACTACCTCGAATCGTATTTCTGTCACGCACAAGATTTTTTTGTATAGGTAACAATAATTGTATCTCGAACCTGAACAGGAATTTCCGGCAAGCTTCCCCATCCCAGTCATCCGCTGAATTGCAAGCTTCCGTCATGGCGTGCCTTGTCACTAATTTCATCCTGGATCCTTTCCTCCAGATCATCCAGATCCGCAGGTGCTCGCCTTGATATCTCGCGCCACCACCTCTGGTATTAATAGATGCATCTGCAAGAACGGCATCCGCAAACAATAATAACACTAACTCCTCCGTTGTGGCTGTTCTGCGAAAATCCCTCCGTGTGTTCCCCAAAGATAATGTCCTTATTCGTTCCATTTTGATCCGACCGAAAAACCTCGGTCTGGATTCAGCACGCGGTCTTTGATATGGATGGCGTGGCTACTGATCTTCTTTAACTGCACTCCGAAAGTCCGATCATGGCATCGAAAGCCGGTTGTAACCGAGAGTCCTGCCATAGGTATCGTAATTGGTTAACAATATGCCGTTCTTCATTTTACTGATCTTTCCAGTCCGGTGCCATCTGCGTTCCGATATTTGATCCAAATTTCTTCAGATATGCATTGATCTGATCTGTTTGCTCCTCATAAACCTTATAAGTAAAAATTTCCTTTATGAAAGGTCTCCCGCAGAGTACCTGCTGAACCTCATCATCCTTCGCCACTGGCTGCTGTATACCCGCACATCAAACGGAAATGTTCACAAGCAATCTTGCCATTATTCCCCTGAAATGATTAAACATAGCCACCGAACTCAGTGAGTATCGGCCAGAGCAAACAAAAAGCCGTCAGTGTTCATGGTAAAAACCGCAGTGTCCGATCTTAGCAAACTGCCGTGAGCAGAAAACAAAGCATCCCCAGCGCCAGCAGTAAATAGCGCCTTTTCGACATAATAAGGACCACGCCGCAATGCTCGTAAAAAGAGATAAATCGTCAGCACCAATCCAATGAGAAAAAGCGATTACAACTCGGTATCCACAAGCTTTAAAACAAAAACAGAAACACAATACGGTTAAGAAACAGCACAGATAATGAAGTAAACCATCTTCGCTCTTTTCATGTAAGTTTTTGATTTCCTCATTCGCTCCCTGGCTTTCGTCCATCAGATCATGGATACCCATTTTGCGGAATTTTTGGCTTCGAAACAGCGCCATGAGCAGCACAGATAACATGCAGCCTGTCATCAAAATGTTGAAGTTTCGGTTCCATTCCAGAGAAGTTTGTAATCCAGTCGCTCTCATGCCAAAAATGACAGAAGGATTCGTTGAAAAGGCTATCAGTCTCATCCCTTACAAGAAATGCGCCTGCTCCACAAAGAGAGAGCTTTGTACAAAAGTCTCTCGCAATCTCCTTTTTGACGACTCAGAAGATAAATCCTTTACTCACGGCTGCTTTCCAGCATAAACCGGCACCATATAATTGATCACACGCAATGATCGGCAAATGATAAAAGCAGTCGCAAGTCCCGTCATCGCACTCATCATGGCATCCATCTGAAACAGATTCTGCGCATCTTTGGAAAACAAAAGCGTATGAAACGAAAACATAGGTGCGTCACGACCGCCATCAAGTCAAGAGAAATACACTATGGTCTTGCCGTACTTTACATTTCAGAAAAGCAGTTTACACATCATGGGAACGTTCAATTTCCCGTCAGTGTCATCACATCAGTATTTCATTTAAAAACGCCCGGCGTTCTTTTTCCCCCACGCACCAGTTCATGAAAAAAATCCGTCCGTCTTTCAGAAACAGAATACGGCTGCAATAACTTGCGGAAAAAGCATCGTGTGTCACCATCAGAATGGTTGCCCCATGTTTTTGTTCATCTCCGTAAATGTCTCTAACAGTGCCTGCGCTGCCAGTGAATCCAGTGCCCCCGTCGGCTCATCTGCCAGAAGAAGTGGATAACTTTGCAAGTGCACGGGCACATGCACACCGCTGCTTTTGTCCGCCGGATACCTGATACGGATACTTATCCTTAACCTCCTCGATTCCCAGAATGCGAAGCAGCTCCCTGCACCGTTTCTGAATCTCCTTTTTTTGCCACGCCGGTGCAGCGTCATAACGAGCATGATATTTTCTTCCAGCGTGAGCGTATCCAGCAGATTGTATTCCTGAAAGATAAACCCAAGCTGTTTTTACGGAATTCCGAAAGCTGTTCTTCCCCCAGTTCTGTGATATCGGTATCTCCGTAATAAATATGTCCCGCTGTCACCCGGTCAATGGTTGACAACAGATTTAAAAGCGTTGTTTTTCCGGAACCGGAAGCTCCCATCACACCGATAAACTCCCCTGCTGCGCGGCAAAACTGACACGATCCACCGCTTTGGTCACCTGATCCCCGTTTCCATAATATTTCTCCACATCGCTTACGCGTATGATTTCCTGCATCTTCTGACGCTCCTTTCCCTCGCTTGTAAATAAAAGGCATAGTAAAGAATATCATTTTTTTCTTCACTATGCCTACTTTAACACGGATCTGTCCGCTTTGTATGGAGTTACCTTTCCTGAATCTTACAGTTTTGAAAAGATAAACGTGTTATGTCTCCCTGTAACCGGTAAGATAATCACTCACCGGAAACATAAGTATGATCTCTGTTCCCTTTCCTTCCGCAGATTCTGCCCGGATTTCTATATTTAACTTGTCACAGAGTTTACGGCACAGATAAAGTCCCATTCCGGTCGAACGCTCCCGGTTTCTTCCGTTCGTTCCCGTAAACCCTTTTTCAAAAAATCCGTGGGATTTCTTCCTTTTGGAATCCCGATACCGTCATCTTTTACCCGCAAAAGAACACCGCTTTTTGTTTTTTAGTAACAATCTGAATGTGAGTACCCTCACTTCTTCCGTATTTTACGCTGTTTTGAATGAGCTGGTTTAAAATAAAAGCGATCCATTTCTTATCGCCTGTATACCGTATCGGGGCATGCAACTTCCGCCTTTACATGGCTCTGATCAGATAATATTTGTTCTGCAAAAGCACCTGTTGTGCCACTTCCTGCAGATTGGTTTCCGCGATCATGTAGTCTTTGTATACCGCATCCATACGCGCATAGTACAGTGCCATATCCACATAATTCTCAACCTTGCGGTTTTCCACAAAGGAGATAGCGGCTCCTTCATCCCGGTTATTTTCACAGTTTAACGCGATCGCCGTGATCGGTGCCTTGATCTCATGCACCCAGCTTTCAATGTACTCCCGGTAATCCTTTTTGGTTTTGTTCCATCTGGTGTATCCGCTCGATTACCGATTTGTTGGATTTGCGGATCAGTTCCCGGTACTTGCGATCTTCCAGCCCAAACGATTCCGGCATCAGTTCTCCAAGAAGATAACGCCTGTCCAGCTGATCCGTAAGCTGCTCTAATTTTCTGAAATAGCTTCTGCGTGAAAAAACTGAAGGAAAAAGCCATCCTGCCAGTATTACACCGTAACACACCAGTATAATCACACATTTATCCATGGAATAGCCGGTCAGCCGCAAAAAGATAACAAGCCCTGCCATACATACCATATGTAAAAAGCAGCAACAACACATTGTCTTTCAGATATTCTGTCAGTTTCATATGCGATAGCCCATCCCTCTTTTTGTCTCAATAAAGTCGCATACACCAATTTCTGCAAGTTTTGCGCGCAGGCGTGTGATATTTACACTGAGGGCATTATCATCAATAAAGACCTGCTGATCCCACAGGTATTCCACCAGTTCGATTCTTGGCACGATCTCTCCCTGATGCAAAAACAGGTAATGCAGGATTTTCAATTCATTTTTCGACAGATCCACCTGCTGCTCCTGACACTTCACACAGCCACGGACAACATCAAGTTCCACACCTTTACAGATCATCTTCTCTGGTACGTCTGCTTTTTTCGCCCGTTTTAATACGGCCGCGATATGCGCCAGAAGTAACGGCGGCTGAAACGGCTTTGTGATGTAATCATCACCGCCTTGCAGCATTCCGCTTAATTCATCCATTGAATCCGTCCTGCTGGTCAGGAAAAATAATCGGAACATCCGACGTTTTCCTGACACTTTTACAGATCTCAAATCCGGATTCTTTGCGGCAGATTTACATCAAGCAGAATCAGATCCGGCTCCATTTGCAGAATGTCCTCTACCACGTGATGAAATTCTGTCAGTACCGTGACCTGATACAGTGCATTTTCTAACAGCAGCTTTAATTCCTGACGGATGGCTGCATCATCTTCTATGATTAAAATGTTCATGATTTTCCTCAAAAATTGGATATTTTTTCTTATCGGAATCGGTTATTTTACGGATTATCTTACAGGGATTACCGGCCGCGATCACACCATCCGGAATATTTTTATTCACAACACTTCCGGCACCAATGATGGTATTGTTTCCGATTGTCACGCCCGGCAGCACGAATACATTCAGCA
>VOFK01000845.1_pt1 | contig 24433 bp, 37 predicted proteins | sample 5384121 | NCBI WGS metagenome assembly VOFK01 (sample SAMN12384730, study PRJNA508395) | human gut metagenome | isolation source: healthy gut J | host: Homo sapiens | reverse complement strand
CTAAGGTAACCAACATTCCCAGTGGCATATGATTATCGCAATCACATCCTTTCATTTTTTCTGTTTAACGTAAGGTCAAAAATGTTGTCACTGCTGCAACGGATCGTTGCAAAAGTGCCATTCGTGAACACTTTTCTATGTTCCAGCGTCCCAAAACCTGCGGAAAATCTGGCTTTTTTATACCACTATCGCCAGAGGAACACTACTGTTCCTTCCCAGCCGGTTATAAAAGATCCCTCTCCCGGCGGCGGTCCAGCCTGTCCGGGGGAGGGATATATCGCAAGTTTCCTTTTTGAACAATTGCCTGTCTTTTTATTTTTATGAGATGTTTTTCCTGCTTTTGTAAAATGGGAAGATACTCCGGTTCTGTCAAAAACTTCCGTATATAATTGCCCTTTTTTCCCAGCTTGTTATCATTTTTCAGCAGTTCTATTTCTACCATGTAATGGGTATCTGGATGAAATCTCTTCTCACACAAAATGCTGTCCCCTTTTATATATAATCAGATTTAGCCGATTCTCTTGCTGCCGCCAAGAGTTCATAAATACTTACTTCCACCTCTTATCACCTCCCAAAAAAGACCAGAAAAAAAAGCAGACCTCTTAATCGAAGTCTGCTCCTGTCGGATATGGTAATCCTCTTTCTTCATATTTTTTATCGATATAATTTCGAATCCATTCCCTGTATTCTTCCGTTAATGCCAGTTCCTGAAATTCTAACAACCACTTTTCCCCTTTTGCTTCGTCATCAAGCCATCGATCTTCTATGCACTCCGGCTCATCTAACATTTTCATCATCGCTTCAAATGGCTCTTTTACATCATCACCAAATTCTTTCCATAAGGCGATTCCATAGTTCTCCAGTTCAAAAAATTCTGTCAGATATGTCAATCGTTCCATATCCCCCAATGTCATCTTTTTTCATCTGACAATAATGCTCGATCTCTTTTGCCACATAGATTTAAAAATTTCTCTTTTCCATCTCCACATCCATTTATACTTTTACCTCTTCCTGTTAAAAATAATTCCTTATTACGAAACATTATAAAATTTAAATTCTTTAGAATCAATATATATGTTTCTATATTACGAAACTTTTTATTTTATAAGGGGAGTTCATCATTATGCAAAAGATTAGACCAGATATGGATATTGGTAAAAATATCCAAGCAATTCGATATAAAAAACAATATGACTCAAGACCAAGTAGTTGCAAAAATTAAATCTTATGGGTATCTCCATCACCAAAAGTACCTATGCCAAACTGGAAACAAATCGCATGAACATTAAGGCATCTGAATTAGTTGCACTTGCAAAACTCTTTCATACCGATATCAATGCTTTCTTTTCCGGCTTGCTATAGTTCGACATTCCCCGACTCCCTGTGTATATAATAGCATATTAAAAATAAGAACCAGTCTATATTCTTATCGGATATAAACCAGTTCTTTTTTTCTTATCAAATAATATAAAAAGTGACAGGGAATTCAGATTCTTATCTTCTGTCACTCATGTAATTATTATTCTATTTTAAATTTAATGAATTTACCCATTCTTGAATTTCTTTTTCAATGTTATTTTCTATATAAACGTCATACACATTTTTCCACATTATCTGTGTATACTGTTATTTTCAACCCCATAATTATAACTTGGTACACGCTATACACTACTATAAACTGTACTCCATTTTAGGATAACCGATGAACACGGTGTCATAGGAATCCCAATCGGGAACTTCAGTGGTGGTCAGGGGCATCCCGCAGGGACTCGTCGTCATGTTCACGGCTGACGCGGCTGTCGGGGTTCGTCCAATCCAGATCATCGCTGGTGTAGACTTCAGTGGGAACAATCTCAAAGAGGTCGGCACCGGCGGCTTCTGCAATATCCTTGGCCACCCGCTCGGTGTTACCGGAAGCGGAGTAGTAGACCACCAGCGTCTTGCCGGTTTCTGGCTGAGTCTCCGGCTCGGATTCTGCGGGAGCGGGCGAGGAGCTTTCGGACGGTCCGGTGGTGGGCTGTTCGGTCGGCGCAGAGGTTTCGGGCTGCGTGGTGGAAGATGCAGGCTTGTTGGCAGAGCCGCAGGCGGCAAGGCTCAGTACGAGCACGACGCTCAGCAGTAGGGCAGTCAGCTTTTTCATGATAAAATCATCCTTTCAATTCAATTTTGGTTTTATTTACATTCGCAGAGAATGTCATATATTTCATCGTGGGTCAACTTTTTGCAGCAGCCCCCGGTGAAAACGGTAGAATCCGCAATGGCACGAAAGTCGGTGTCGGCGGGAATGCCCAGCTCTGCAAAGGTGGTGGGCAGTCCAATTTCCTTGATGAACGCAGCCAGTGCTTCCACACCGGCAGAAGCAGTTTCATCGTCACTGCCCTTGGATGCGATGCCCCAGACATTCTGCGCCCAGCGGGCGAAGCGGGCTGTACCGGACTTGCAGATATGGCGGTACAGAACGGGGTGGATCACCGCCAGCCCCGCGCCGTGGTTGCAGTTGGTGTACGCGCCCAACTGGTGCTCCAGCATATGGCACTGGAAGTCCGTGACCTTGCCGATTTTCAAAATACCGTTTTCCGCCATGGCAGACGCCCACGCCAGCTCACTGCGGGCATCGTAATTCTCCGGGTCGGTCAGCAGCACGCGGGTGTTGCGGATGGCGCTGCGCATGACAGCTTCGCCCAAGTCATCGGAAAGATTGTTTTCATCCGGCTTGCCGAAGTAGGTTTCCATCGCGTGACTCAGGGTATCAAAGGCGCCGGAAATAACCTGCTTCATGGGAACGGACAGCGTGTAGCTGGGGTCAAGAAAGGCAAACATCCGCCTGCGCGCCCCAAAGGGCGCCCTTGATCTTCTTTTCCTCGTGGGTGATGACGGCCCCGTTGTTCATCTCGGTGCCGGTACCAAACACCGTGACGATCGTGCCGAGGGGGATAAACTCCGTTGGGAATGTGTGCTTGGTGTTCTCCAGTTCCCAAATGTCCTCGTCCAGTTTGGCCTGCGCGGAGATGACCTTGCAGCAGTCGGACACGCTGCCGCCGCCCACGGCGAGGATGAGGTCAACGTGCTTTTCCCGCGCGAGCTTTGCGCCCTCCTGCACTTTGGCATAGGTGGGGTTCGGCATGATGCCGTCGAACTCCACGACGCGCTTGCCGGCGGCGTTCAGAATGCCCATGATCTCATCATACACGCCATTGCGCTGGATGGAGCCGCCGCCATACGCCAGCATGACGGTTTTCCCGTAGTTCACCAGCAGACTGCCGAGGTACTCTTTCACGCCGCCCTTGCCGAAATACACCTTGGTCTTGTTTTCAAAAATAAAGTTGTTCATGTTCCGTTACCTCCTGTTAGTTTTCAAACTTTGCCGCCAATTCTTTCACTTGCTGCTCCGAACCGGCTACGCTGCTGCCACGGATGGAAAGTGCCTCATCGGTCAGCACGGTTGCCTCCGGTGCCAGCTCTGCAATACGGTTTAAATGCTGCTGTTTGGGATGGAGTGGTTTCGGTTCCTGTGGTTCACGAGCGCCGCAGCCGCTCAGCAGAAGCGCCGTACAAAACAGGAGCACAGAGAAACATCCAAGCTTCATATCATCATCTGCCTTTTCCTGAACTTCTGCCTATAGTATAAAAAAAGCGAGACTTCAAGAGAAGTCTCGCTTCGTTCATCAGTATATACCTTTGAGGTTATAATCAGCTGTACAGCTCTTTGCTGATGATTTTGGCTGCATCCAAAAAGCGCTGTACCGTCGGTGTCGGCTCTGGCGAATGGAGAATGCCATAGGGAATGCTGTAATTCCATTCCACTGGGATTATCTTCAGAAGCGGATGGACAGTTGCCCAACCGGGAATAGCCAGCAAAACGTCATTGGTGTTCTCACAGCGGTTGAACACATCCATGCTGTAAAAAAATCAAAATCCACAATGTGAATTTGCGGGTGGTGCTGCCACAGAGGTCGTCCCGAAGCTGATCAACATAGTGGCTCCAGACCCCGGTGCATCAGCATGAGATTTTCGCCATAAAGATCTGTGATCTGTAATTCATCCTTTGCTGCCAGTCGATGGTGAATGGAAACAGCACAGTGGAACGGGCCTCTGACCAATTCCAACCCAGCACAACCACGCAGGTGCAGCATGGTCTCATCAAAAATGCCGCCTACTACATCAATGTTCTTTCCGAGATTTGCAAGGATCTCTCTCGCATTTTCCGGGGTGTTCTCAAAGGGCACGATCTGAAATTTGATGTCCGGGTGCAGCGTTTGAATTCTGGACCAGAGATCCATCAAAAGCTGTGCGGGCGTCATGGGGGATGAGCCGATGCGGATGATGTTTTCGTCCTCCTGCATGGCGTTTTTTGCCCGAGTCACGGAGTCCCGGCAATATCGAATGATATATTTGGCGTCCTGATACATGGAGCGTCCAGCTTTTTGTCAATGTCAGCCCACGGTGACTGCGGTCGAATAGCTTCACGCCGAGGGATTCTTCTAAAAGATTGATTTGCTTGATGACAGCCGTGGGCGTGATGTAACTTTCTTCGGCGGCTTTGTTGAAGCTGCCTGCATCCGCCACGCGGAGAAAAGTCTCAAGTTGTGGGTTATACATGGATCATCACACCTCCTCATTTAATCAGTTTGAATTATTATATACGAAATGTGTTTTCTCCGCAAGCCGTTGGTTATGAGCTACCTTTCGGATATTTCACGACGCGACTTTTTCCCGGCATTCCACATTGGAAACCGACCGCTGGTGCGGCGGGATGAGTTACTGACTGGCTGGAACGGCAAAAGGTCAATAAAGCCCAAAACGAGAACCCGAAGATTGTCGGGTCTGATGAATAGCTTTGTGGTCGTACCTGTGGTAGTCTTTGTGTCACGAAAGGAGACGATGCACCGTAAAAGACACATCTAAAAAGGCCCTGCGCCGCGGGCATAACGAGGGCAACATCCGCCAGCGTACCGACGGGCGGTGGGAGGTTCGGCTATCTGCCGGAATCGACTACAAAACCGGTAAGCCCAGACGCACATCCACCTGCTGCAACACCCGGCAAGAGGCAATCGCAATCCTGCAGCAGCAAGCCCACGAAGTCCGCACACAGGGCTGGCGCGATCCGATGTCGGTGACTCTTGGCGAATGGTACGAATACTGGCTGGAGACTTACATGAAAGATACCATCAAGCAGTCCACCTACGCCAGCTACCGTAGTTATCTCAACAAGCACTTTTGTGTGCTGGGGAAAATCCTGCTCAAAAAGCTGGAACCACACACCTTGCAGGAATTTTACAACTACAAATTCCGCGAGGAAGGCTTATCCCCCAAGACCTTGCGCAACTACCATATGGCACTGCATAAGTGCTTACAGCAAGCTGTAAAAGAGCATCTACTGGTCTATGCAGTACAGTATCTCCGTTGAGAACCAGCCTTATCCGGTGCTTTGTACACTCTCGGCAGACGGCTGCACCGCCCATGTTCCTGACTTCCCCAAAGTTACCGCACAAGCCCCACGCTGGATGCTGCCATGCTAGAGGTCAAACAGCAAATCCAAAAAGCCTTGCGCCAATACAAGAACCCGCCCATTCCTACCAAACAGGAACAGATCGTCGTACCAAACAACATCGTGCTGGTACTGTCAAGGCGAGCTGACTACGCTGACCGCTCCTATTTTTACCTGCCAACTCCGCAAAATTTATCCACAAAAAGCGCCCGGGCGGTTGAAAATCTCAACCGTCCGGGCGCAGTCATTTTTCCGTTTCAGGGTCATTTTGGGGTCAAAGTTACCAGATCGTTACCACTTTTGCCATAAGGTAGAAAAAAAAAAGCTCGTTGAAGCTTGTCGTTTCAACGAGCTTTTTTGTTGGTTGCGGAGACAGGACTTGAACCGTCCAAAACCGTTGACTTGCAAGAAAACCGTATCCGCATACGCATAAAATAGCAGCGCCCCGCGCGTTGTTTTGCTCTTGCGGGCGAGTGATGCGGGGGGGCGCTGTAAAAAATCAAAAGTGCGGTAAAAATGCGGTACGATTCAAGCGTTTTTCAGCACGCGCAGGAACACGCCGTTGACGGCCCGCGCGGTGTTTTCTGCATCACCGGCGAGAGTGTGCGCGTACACGCCGAAAGTGTCCATGTCCTCGCTGTGGCCCACAAGGTCTTTGACCTCCCCGGCGGGCAGCGTCTTGACAACCGACACAAACGTGTGGCGCAGCTCGTACAAGCTGCAAGGCGTCAAGCCGTTGGCGGTGCAGTAGGCTTTCCAGCGGCGGTAATAGTGTGGCTCGCTGGCAATGCGAAACACACTGCCGACGCCGCCGGTGATATCCCGCTGATCGTCCAGCACCCGCCGGGCCAGTGCGGACACAGTGAAGGACCGCACCGCGTTTTCGTTCTTGCCGCGCGTCTGTTCGCCCTTGATATTGACTGATCGGCAGATGTGGACGGTGTTGCCGCGGATGTCCGCCCAGTCAGAGCCCGATCACCTCGCCGGGGCGTAGGCCTGTCAAGACTTGGAAGCGGTAGGCGTTAATGTATTCATCGGGCATGGTCTGGCCCCGGTATGTGGTCGTGTCGGTGCTGAATAGCTTCACGAGGTCGGCGGGCTGCAAGACCTGCTTGCCCTTGTACCGCGCCCCGGCGGGTATGTGCAGCGCCTCCGGGTTGAATGTGGACAGCTTGCACAGGCGACAGTATTTGAAGAAGGCCCGCATATCTGCACACAGGCTTTTGAGCGTCTTTTTGCTCTTGCCCGCCGAATAGGCTTTGTTTACGACCTCCTGCACGTCCTGTTCGGTCAATGAGGTAATGCGCTTGTTGCCGATCAGCGGCAGAATCCAGATTTTCCAGCGGCTTGCAATATTGCGGCAGTTGCCCGCGCTGGTCGTCTCCTGCATCGTGGCAAACCACCGCGGGGTACAGGGCGGCCACATGCTCCCCGCGCGGGTTTATGCCGTCGTCAAGCCATGCGTCCGCCTTGGCGTTGGCCTCACGCTGGCCGGTGCGGCCCGGCTTGCTGCTGTAAAAGCTCTTGCGCTGGCCGTCGTGCTGGACGTCGATGCGCCATCTTGCCCGTCCAGCGGGCCGTATTTGTACGTTTACCCATAAAATAAAACCTCCTTGGGTACACTTTGACAAGCCCACCCGAAAGAGGTATAATAAGCGTGTTTGGGGGCTTATTCCTCTTTTGGGGTGAGCATCTATTCAAAACCGTTCCCGGTTGCCGCCGGGGGCGGTTTTTTCTGTTTATAGGCTTTCAATCATCCGGCACAGCCATTTTTGCTTTATACAATTTAGCGGTTTAAATCGACGAATTATATATACACCCGCCGGGGCGTAAGGGGAATCACTTTTTCAGTTGTTTCTCTTGCTCCCGGGCAAGCTGCTTGACGCTCTTCTCCGGCGTCGGGGAGATCCTCCGGCATTGTGCCGCCCAGCTCGGCGATAGTCTGCCGTACCTTGGCCCCCGACCTCGTAATGTGTGCGGTTGGCGGCGTCCTTGCCCTGCACATTCTCCCGGCGGAGCTTTCGTCTGTCTGTGGCGCGGAAGAGGTTAGCTGCAAGTTCCGTACTGCCCATGTGGTCAAGTATGTCTTTGGCTTTTTCTTCAAGCCCTTGCGGCGCTTGATGTCCTGCGCTTTCAGCCCTCCGTACAGGCCCATGTAGCCGTAATTCTGGAAGGTAGCATAGTCGAGCGAGGTCTCAACCCCGGCCATCTGCGCAGCCTCGGCCAGGGACTTATTGTGCCGCTTGATCTCGTCGCGGATGGCGAGGCGCTTCTGATCCTCTGTCAGCTGGTCGTAGTTGTCTACTAACTCCTGTTGGCGCGTCTTTACGGCAAAGTAGGTTTGCCCCACGGCTATGATCTGCTTGCGCGGATCGCCGTTCATCACAATTAAGTAGCAGGCATAGCGGGGAGAGCATGATGTCGTCGATCTCACGCTGCGCACCGGAGCCGATGGAAACCATTTTGCCGACGTTGGCAAAAATGGTCTTCAATGCTGTTCTCGCTTTGTAGACAGGCGGTTTCGCGCGCTCAATGGTTTCTTCAAAGCGCCGCCACTGGCTATATTCAAGAGCCTGCTGCAGCTCCCGCGCATACCAGAACTCTTGACCGTATTCGTTGGTGTGCCTGATGTTCTCGAAAGTGGCCTCGCTGTATTTTTCGATGTCTGCCATGGTGTCAACTCCTTATGTGCAGATAGTGCCCCGCCGGGGCGTTTGGGGGAGAATGTGTCCAAGGTGGACACGCGGGCTATTGTTTAACATCCATTTTTCGGCTTGAGAATATTCTGGGGCAGGGTTAGTGCGTTGGTATTTTTGCAGTTTTGATACATCTTTGGCGCATTGCTCAACGACGAGCTGCCCCTCTTCGTTTACCGATTGTAACAACTCCAAAATCCGCTTTGCAGTTGGTGTTATGCCGCAAAAAGAAATATATTCGATTGAGCGCTCGCACAAATAGTCGTGTGCGTACATTTGCAAAAGATTTTTAGATATGCCGTATGTTTTTGGCATACCACGGAATAGTTGCAGAAACAAATTCGTCTACTTCTTCGTTTAGCGGTCTAGGGGGATTCTGATAAAATGCAGCAAGCTTCAACTTGGTAATAAAAACCGAAAACATATCGGCAAGAGCAGACTCTTTTCCGAAGCTCAAGTGACCTTACCGGATAGGGATCGTCATAAAACTCAATTGTTGGAACGCCCAGAGCTTTAGCGATTTTTTCAACGGTCTCTATTTTGGGATTCAGTTTTCCGAGTTCATATCGTCGGATTGTAGGTTCAGCGATACCGGCACGTTCGCCGAGCTCTCTTTGCGTTAAACCTTGACGCAATCGCTGATCACGAATGTGTTCGCCAATTGTCATAGATAAACCCTCCACATAGTGAGTATAGCATTAAAAAAGCAAAACCAGCAACATAAATTACTGAAAAATAAAGTTGACAGAAACAAAACTTACTGTTATACTGCTAGTACAGTAATAAATGTTTCTGAAAAAGAGGTGAACCACAAATGAAAATCAACACGCAGAAAATCGAGCTATTAGCGGCCAAGCGCGGTATGACCGTCACGGAGCTGGCGCAGGCCATGGAAATGACCAACCAGAACTTCAACACGATTCGCCGCCGGGGCAGCTGCAAGGCAATTACCGTTGTACGCATTGCCCGCGCCCTGCACTGTGAGCCGGAGGAAATCATCCAGGAAGGGGGCTAAAATATGCATATTTGGGGGCACTGTACCCGCCGGGTATACTGGGATATACCCCCACCCGCCAAAAACCGCCGCTACTGCCGATTTTCAGGCGCTGACGGGGATTCAAACACAAAGGAGTTTAGAAGCATGATTATTTTATCCGATGAAGTAGCCATTACAGCGGATTCGCTGCAATACGCAGTCGGCAAGCCGATCCGCGGTGGGAAAAGTACGATGCTGGCAAACGCTAAGTATTATGGCAGCTTAAATGCAGCACTTCGGGCCGCTGTTGCTGATTGCGTCCGCGCCGGCGTTGAGGATGGCAGCATTACCGAGCTGCGGCAGGTCGTGGCCGTGCAAGCCCGTCTGCAGCAGGAGTTTATAGAGAAGTTGAAAGAGGTGAATGTCTGATGGTAATCTACGCTACTGAATACGAAAAGCAGTTGATCGTGCGGGCCCTGCGCGATTATGCCCGGCAATGCTCCAACGGGGCGCAGGAGCAGGCCGTCGCTCTGGCCGAGACGGTTGAGCGGGCTTACAGGCCATAAAGGAGGGAGAAAGCATGTACAAGCCATTTTATAACCTGCGCGTTCGTTTTGCGCAGTGCGAAATGTCGCAAAATGAGGTCGCCCGCGCCGCCGGGATGGCGTCCAGCACGATGACCGCCCGCATGACCGGCGCACAGCCCTTCGATGCATGGCAGATCGAGAAGATCGCCGCCGCGCTGGGCATCTCGCCGGAGGAATACGGCAAGTATTTCTTTGACCACAAAAGGGCCGTTTGATGATGAGAAAGAAAAAAGGCCCGACATGGTGGAAGATGTTTGAATTTCAGCGGCCTGTTATAGAAAGCGTATCAGACGCCGATGCGGGAAAGGGCCTGAAAGCAGCATTTCAATATTTTAGCGGGGAGGATGTTGACGAACTGACACTGACGCAAGGTGCATTTTCGGTCTTTTCCGTGATACGCCCCTACATCGACGAATCAAAGCAGGCGTACGAAGAAGCGGTTTCCTATGGCCGTAATGGTGCAAATACCCGCTGGGAGAAGAAAAACGGATAGCCCCCTATACCACCCTATAGGGGTGGCTTACAGAAGAGAAAAGAAAAGAAGAGAAGCAAGAAGATAAGAAGAGAAAAGAGGGGTGCAGGGGAGAAAGGAGAGGAAAAGGAACAAATGCCGGGGGCATACCCTTGGATTTTACGATACTATGCATTTATTTATAAAAAATGGTGCCGTTTTGGATGCACCTGAAAGAAATATAAAACAGATACTGGAATGCTTTTATCTTGCAGCTATGTTCTTTTCTCTGAAATGCTTTTCTCCGGGCTGAATGTCCACCCCCGCAAAAAATGCGCCCCTTACTGGCAGTGTGTCCGCATTGGACACGCCAGCCCCGGCGGATATCCACCCCAAAAACAAAAGCCGCCTTAGGTGCGACCAACACCCAAAGCGGCAGGCGGTAAAGCTATTGCACACAGCGTTTTACCGCCCTCAGTATAACCGATACGGAGGACAAATGCAAATGGAGTTTGAAAAGACAATCAATCTAACGGCCTACGCGGTGGAGTATATTGACCAGCGCGAACCAAAAACCGAGGACCGTTCACACCCAGACGGTAGTGCTGGATGGCGGCAGGATCAGCGCCCTGCACAGGCTGAATCTGCGCCCGGCGGGCTATATCAGCCAGCAGTTTGAACGCAGCGGCTTTACCGTCACGAGCATACATAAGGGTGAAACCGTCGAAGCGGCGGTTGATCTCTACTGGTTGTGGCAGCAGGCCGTTGTTGGAAAGCAGCTTGCAACAATTTTTGTAAAGCATTGAAAAGGAGGATACAGCATGAGCAAGAGTCATTATGTACAAGCTATTGTTACCTGTCTGGAAAGCGCCAACGAAAAGCAAGCCAAACTTATTTGTACGTTCGTGTCCAATTACATGAAGAAAACCGAATTAAAAAATGATTTTTGGGCGGATGAAGCATTTGCTATTGTCTGCGAAATCTACTACATCCTGCGCCGTAACCCGGATGAAAGTTCCTGCGCAAGGCACTGACATGGATTCTGGCCATTGAAAAGGTGATGTACAATGGCCAGCAAAGCAACACGGAGAGCTGATGCTCTCTGGCGGGCCAGAGGAAAACAAAGCATCTGCACGCCTTTGCGTTGTCGGACTACACCCTCATGTGAAAAACGGTAGATTTCCGTAAAGTCAGGAACCCATACGAGTTGAAAGCTCTGGCATACACCCTTTTTTCTGTATGGGGTATCTGACCCGCCGGGGCAGTCAGATGCGGTATAGTTTGCGGTACAATAAAGCCGCCTAGAAACAAAAGTTTCTAGGCGGTTTTCTGGTATCGAGGTGACAGGACTCGAACCTGCGACCTCCGGGTTATGAGAAATCTAAAATTTGTGCGTTGGTCTGCTGTTTTGTTGGGTTTTGTGGTATTGCGTACCATGGAGCGAAATGGATTTTGTCCCATGTGTACAAAAAGAATGCCATACGGTGATGAACCGTCCCAACTCCTTTTGGGGGCAGTTTTGGGGGGCAAGTTGGTGAGACGGGTTCTCGCCAACACCGTTCAAATCAAATGCGCAGCTTTGGTCTCATTGCAAAATTAGTGGAATACTAACATCACGGGGTTCTCACACAGGAAAAGCCCAAAGAATCAGTATATAAGTTTTACTCTCCGGCAAGAAGTTGTACGCAAACCAACTCTACACCATCCCCGCACACCGCCCCCGTCGCCGCGAGAAATGCCCTTGTTTGGGCGCGTTCGCGCCGCGTCAGTACCGATGCCCGCCCAGCCATATACCGCCCCAAATTCCCCATCTTTGAGGCTTTTTTGCCCAAGAACGGCTTTTCCTGTGCAGGCGTTGCCCGGACGGGTTTCACCTGGTACAGGAAAAGCCTGCACAAATAAATAACCAAATAAATAGAATACTAAAAAAGAAAATACGAGTCCTATCTTATCTGCAAAACATACAAATCCGGACTTTGCCGCCGGAATCTTGCCGTGATGCGTACAACTTAACACCGGAGAGTACAACTTACGATTGCAAACCGCCCCTGCAAAGTTGTATAATAAAAGCACCGATATTTCGCGCAAAAGGTGGTCGGAACAGATGGGTATGGAGAACCTGATCGGTGAAACGACCAAATACGACAAGAAAGCGGCACTTGAGGTAAAAAAGCCCAAAAGCTGGTGCAAGAGCGTCAGCGCTTTTTGCGAACACGCTGGGCGGTGCGCTGATTTTCGGCATGGCGGATGACGGGCAGATCGTTGGGCTGACCGAACCCGACAGCGATGCTGAGAAAATCAGCGAGATCCTCAAGACGCGCATGGAGCCTATCCCGGAGTTTCGGCTGCGGTTTCACAAGACCGATGACGGCAAGGTGCTGCTGATCCTTGCTGTGTTCAAAGGCGAGGAAACGTCCTACTATTACCCCGGCGACAGTACCTTTGAAAGGCCGATCCGCTGGTCGCGGTTGTTCTGCACACGCGGGAACGGGCTGGACAAAAGCGGCGGCACAATGGACGCGCTGGACGATGCCGAGTATTCCGGCAGTGTGCTTTTGATTGAGAATGGCGAGGCGTTCATCAAGCGCAACGCCCGCATGATGTGGCGCAAGACACTAAACTCGCGGGAGAAACTGCCCGAATACGTCGAGCGCAGCTGCCATGAGGCACAAATCAACTACCGTCAAAGGAACCGCCTCAGCGGTTCCTTTGTCATGGATGCTCACAGGGAACGATATAGGAAAACACCAACACCCCCAACGGGCTTTAGCTGCCCGTTGGGGGTGTTTACTCAGGTGGTTTTGGGTGTTGTTTTCAGGCAGAGCACCACTGCCAGCAAGCCGCTTAAAAGGCGGCCTGCCATCATCGGCAGGGCGTGTACGGGGCTGAATTGCAGGGTAAATGCCAGAAAATCGCCGACGCTGTAAGCAGCTACTACGGCATAGGCCGTGTTCAGTGTGATGCCGCGTTCCTCCAGCGTATCAAGACTCAGCAATGTGGGGATGCAGTTGGCGGAGGTCACGACCAGACCGGTGATGGAGGCGGGCTCCAGCTGCAGCCGTGCGGCCAGCTTGGTCAGCGGTGCGGTCAACAGACGCTGTACAAAGGCGAAAAACGGCAGGATCCCGGCAAGAAACGCGCCGATACTGCATATAACCGGGTAGATTTCCGACAAGGGGGGTCAGCCCCTCCAGCAGCACAATACCGGTCGTTTCCTGCAAAACGGAGATGCAAAAAGCCGAACAAGGTCAGACCGCGTACGGCCAGAGAGATGCCGTTGAAGATCGGGCCGATCGCGCTGCTGCCGGATTTGAAAAAGCAACAGCAACAGGACCGCTACTGCCAGAACAGGCCAGGTGTTGTGCAGCAGAACCGACAAGGGGGGATGCCGCACAGCGCCCCGGTGAGCAGGCAGCCCATCGGCAGGACCAGAAAGCCGAGAAAAACAATCCGCGAACGGCGGCGGCTCGTTTGGTGCCTGTCAGCCGACCCAGCGCCAGCGGAATCGTACCGTTGATCGTGGAACCGAGAAAGGCCGCCACGATCAAACCGTTGTACAGCCCGGCGGACGGTTCCTGTGCGATTTGTGCGGCCAGCACGGCGCCGCCTGCATCGCAGCTCAAAAACAGTGAGGCAAACAGGGAAGGGTCACAGCCCACGGTGGAAAACACCGGCGTGATAACCGGGGCCAGGTGGGTCCCCAGCCACGGTGCCAATGCCATAAAGCCGGTCATGAGCAGCAGCAGATCCACCACGGCGGCGAAGCCCTGCCGGAAGGCACTGCCCAACCCCAGCCGATCACCCAACAAGGTATCCGCAGCACCCAGACAGAAAAATACAGCAGATATCCACGCCATCGCTCTTACGCGCGGCCCGGCGTGTCTTCACTGAAGGGGCTGTTGACATAGTTGGCGCTCTTGGAGGAAACGAACTTTTCCATCGCGCGCTGCAGCGGGTGCTTGTTCCAGCGGTCCAGATCATCCGTCAGCTGGCAGGCGGTCATCTGGAAGAAGGGCAGCCAGCACAACGGGGTGATTTCCTCCGGCACATCCATGGGCACATACAAGACATTGTGCTCGTCCTTGTAGTCGGCGCAGCGCGTCAGCAGGAAAACATTATCCGTCACAATCTGGGTACCCTCAAAGATGCGGTGGATGCGCTCCGTGCCTTCGCCGCCGTCAATCAGAAAAAAACACTGTAACGGGGGTCATCTGGGTGTGGGGACCGTGGATGTACTCCTCTCGACCTCGTAGACGGCGGTGGGGATGCTGACGGTCTCGCCGAATTTCAGTGCGCCCTCGCTTGCGGTGCCGAGGTTGGCACCCACGCCGCAGACATAGGCGTTGGTCATGCCGGACAGCTGACGGTAATGCTCTTTAATAAAGGAAGGGGTCTGTGCCTGTACGTCGGCGTTGATGTCAGCGGCCTTCAGCAGCTGCTGCTTGACAGCCTCGCCTTCGGCAGCGGTCTTGATGCCCAGGCGGACAGCAGCCTCCACGGCGAACAGCATAAAGAAGAGTGCCAGCGTGGTGACGCCGCGGGTGACATACGCGACCGTTTCGCGCCCGACACCGTAGTTGGCGACAACATCGCACACCTTGCCCAGATCGCTGTTGACGTCGCCGGTCAGGCCGATGCAGCGGCGGCCCTTTGCCTCGATGACCTTGATGGCGTCCAGCGCGTTCAGGCTGTAGCCGCTTTGGCTGACAACAACGACCATATCAGTCTCGCCGAAATCATTCTCGCTGGATACAAAATGAAACGGGGTGACGATCTTGACCTCGCACTTCAGGTGGCGGCGGATAAACTGCCGCGCGCAGAGTGAGCCGTTGGAGGAAGAACCGCACGCAACGATCCAGATGTTCTTGTAGCCGCCGCTTACATACTCATCCACAAGGGGCTTTGTCAGTGCGGCGCTGTCGGCGACATTGTTGCGGATAAACTCCGGGCAGTCGGCAATGTAGTCCAGCATAGTCTTTTGTGTTCCATAAAAAGCAGTCTCCTTCACATTTTGTCTAATTTTTTAACGCTCACTTTGTGTAAAACGTTAAAATCTTCGGGAAGTCCCCCGAACTCTATTGACATTATACCACAACTTTGGTATATTGTCATTACAATAACGCAAAGATTTTAGAAAAAATTTCTAAAAAATTAAGAAAAAAATCTAAAAATCTTTGCAGCATCTTACAAGGAGGAAAAAACTTATGCCTGACATTTTGATGACAAGAATCGACAATCGCGCTTAGTACACGGGCAGGTCGGTGTGGCGTGGACCACCGCCTTACAAGGCGTCAACCTTATTGTTGTGGCGGATGATCTGGCCGCTGCCGACCCGCTGCAGCAAAGCCTGATGACTGCCACCGCAAAAAGTTCCGGCTGCGGCATCCGGTTCTTTACGCTGGACAAGACCATTGCAGTCATTCACAAGGCATCCGCCAGCCAGCACATCTTCCTGGTCGTGCGCAACCCGCAGAGCGCCCGTAAGCTGGTGGAGGGCGGCGTTCCCATTGATAAGCTGTGCATCGGCAATATGCATGTCGGTCCCGGCAAGGAAGTGACCGGCGATGTGCACGTTTATATGGACGAGAAGGATAAGGACGACCTTCGCGCCATCCGTGCCAAGGGTGTGGATGTCTACATCCAGATCGCACCCGGCGACCACAAGCTGGACTTTGAAAAGTAACCCAAGGTTCCGGCTCTGCAGGCGGTCTGCAGAGCAAAAAAAATATATTTTATAAAAAGAGGAGAGAAAATCTATGCAAATCACACTCGTGCAAGGTTTGCTGATTGCGCTGCTCGTTTTTATCTGCGCATTCGACAAACACATGGAAACCTTTATGTGGTTCCGCCCGCTGGTCGTAGCGTTTTTCACGGGCATCATCCTCGGTGATGTACGCCTCGGCATGCAGGCAGGTGCCGTTGCGGAGCTTTCCTACCTGGGTCTGCTGACCGTTGGCGGCACCGTGCCGCCGGATCCCCTGTTTGCCGGTCTGATGACCACCGTGCTGGCGTACACCACCGGCTGCGATGTCAACACGGCGCTGGGTCTTGCCGTTCCGTTCGCACTGATCGGTCAGTGGATCAACACCGGCACCAACACCTTCTACGCCGGCTTCCTGCCGAAGGTTGACAAATGCGCTGCCGCCGGTGACGAAAAAGGCATTGCCAAAGTAATGTATACCGGCTGGATCCTGTATGCCGCCATGTTTGCCCTTGCCGCGTTCCTGTCCACCTACGCATTGCAGAGCGGTATTTCCGCTTTTGTGGCAGCCTTCCCGGAATGGCTTGTCCACGGCTTTGAAGTTGCCGGTGGTCTGATGCCGGCTGTCGGTCTTGCCCTGCTACTGGTCGTTATGCTCAAGAAGGAAAACGCAGCCTATCTGCTTGCTGGTTTTGTCATTATGGTCATTACCAACTGCCAGAACATCCTGCCCATTGCTGTTATTGCGGGCTGCATCGCTTATGTCAATTTCACCCGCGATATGGAGACTGCCAAGCTGACGGCTGCATCCGCTGCAACTGCCGCCCAGGAAGGAGATTTTGAAGATGGCATCTAATAAGATTACCAAAAAAGACCTCAACGAAATGGCCGTCCGTTCTATGGCGGAGCAGTGCTGCTTCAGCTTTGAGCGTATGCAGGCCGTAGGCTTCTGCTACGGCATGACCAAGTGCTTCCGTAAGATCCACGGCGACAACAATGAGGAAATGGCCGCCGCGATGGCAAACAACCTCGACTTCATCAACACCGAGCCGCACATGGCCGCGATCCTGCAGGGCCTGATCGTCTCCATGGAGGAGGCCGGTCAGGATCGCACAATGATCCACAGCCTGAAAACCGGTCTGTTCGGACCTCTGGCAGGCTTGGGCGATGCCATCTGGTGGTACACCGCCATGCCCATCATTGCCTCCATCTGCTGCTCTCTGGCAACGCAGAACAATGTTCTGGGCCCCATCTTCTACATTCTGTTCTGGGCACTGACCGCTATCTTCAGCCGCATCTGGTTCGTGCGTCTGGGCTATAATGCCGGTGTCAACTCCATCAAGTTCATCGGCGATAACGCCGCTTATATCAGCAAGGCTGCCGGTATTCTGGGCGTTATGGTCGTTGGCGGATTGATCCCCAGCTATGTATCCTTTGCTTTCCCCGAAACGCTTGTCATTTCCAGTGTTTCCGTGCAGGGCATCTTTGACTCCATCATGCCCAACATTCTGCCGCTGGGCTTTGTGTTCCTGCTCTACTGGCTGTTCAAGAAGAAAAATGTCAACACCATGAAGCTGATCCTGTTGGTCATTGCTTTGTCGGTTGCACTGTCCTTCCTGGGCATTATGTAAGCTTATCTGCGGCGGCTCGCGCCGGTTCAGCATTCCCCCCGCGAGCCGCATTTTTTTTACAAACCATATTGTCATAACAAAATTACAAATGGAGGTTATTGTACCCATGAGCATGGTAAACTTTGACGAAAATCAGATCATTGCCAACGGCGCCAAGATCTACGACCAGCGCGCCAAGATCGAGGCAATCGCGGATTCGATTGTGGATAACGGGTTTGACCTGCTGCTGTTCACCAGCAGCGGCGGTTCTCAGGCGATGCTGGATCCGTTCGCCTTCTATATCCGCCACATGTCCCGCCTGCCGGTCGAAAATGTCCTGTCCGCCAACCTGATGACCGGTGACTGCAACCGCATCACCGATAAGACCGTGGCGTTCCTGACCTCGAAGTCCGGCGACACCGCCGAGACCGTAAAGGCAGCCAACTGGCTGAAAGAGCAGGGCGTGCGCCTGTTTGCCGCCGTCGGCAAGGAGAACTCCACGCTGGAATCCATCTGCGATGACACCATCGTCTACGGCGAGGGCCGCCCGCAGGAGCTGGTGTTCTACCTTCTGATTGGCCGTATCCTGTACCGCAGCGGATGCTTTGATGCCTACCCCCGCTTTGCGGATGAGCTGAAGAACCTTGCCTTTGCGCTGGCACAGGTACGCAAGCAGGCGGATGCCAAATGCCTGAAATATGCGCAGGATTACTGCAAGGAACCGTATAACATCTGGATCGGCAGCGGCGATCTGTGGCCCACTGCGTACAGTTACAGCATGTGCGTGCTGGAGGAAAGCCAGTGGATCCGCACCAAGAGCGTTTCCAGCCCGGAATTCTTCCACGGCACACTGGAGCTGCTGGAGGACGATGTCTGCACCACGCTGCTGCTGACCGAGGGTCCCACCCGTGCGCAGGACGAGCGCGTAAAGGCGTTTGCCGCCCGCCATACCAAAAAGCTGACCTGCTTTGACACGAAGGAGTATGCACTGCCCGGCATCAGCGATGAGTTCCGCCCGCTGCTCAGCCCCGTTGTCATGGCGGCTGTTCTGCAGCGCATCAGCAAGAACATTGAGGTCATCACGGATCATTCTCTGGATATCCGCCGCTATTACAGAAAAGAGAGCTATTGAGTATGAAACTGATTGCATTAGGGGATAACGTAATAGACTATTACCACAATACACAGGAGTGCTTCCCCGGCGGCAATGCGGTAAACGTTGCAGTTCATGCTGCGCGGCTGGGGGCACAGGCCGAGTATCTCGGCTCCCTCGGCGATGACGATATGGCACATATTGTGGAGAAAGCACTCCGGGAAAACGGCGTGGACATCAGCCATTGCCCCGTTTTGCAAGGGCACGTACCACCAAGGTGTGCAGCTATGATGTGGTCAACGGGGAGCGAAGCTTTATCGAGGTGATCACCGCGGGGAAATCTGGACCGGCCCGCTGCAGATCGGTGCGCAGGAGCTGGACGAGCTGAAAACCGCCGATCTGATCGTCAGCAGCTGCAACGCCAAAATGCCCGAACAGATGGCGGCTGTGCAGGCGCTGCCCGCTGTGTTCGCCTATGACTTCGGCGAAAAGGAAAAGTACCGCACCGATGCCTACTATGACGAGGTTTTGCCACGGCATAGATCTGGCGATGCTTTCCTGCAAGCCGATGGACAAGGCTGCTTTTGCGGAATTGTGCGCGCCGCTGCATCGTCGCGGCGTGGTGCATGTGCTGGCTACAATGGGTGCTGCCGGGCAAATGTTGTCCGTACAAGGGAAAAATCGTGGAAAAAAGACTACCCAAATGGTAGAGGCAAGTGATACAATGGGAGCAGGAGATTCTTTCCTCGCTGCTTTCCTTTGCTCGCTGTATACTGCGGGGGTGGCAAAAAGCAAAGCCCATGCCGGAGCAGGCGCTTCTGGCAGCACTGGCTGCCGGGCAGCAGGTCTCGGCACGCAACTGTATGGCACAGGGCGGCTTTGGCTGTAAAGCGGAAATCTCCCGGGGCAGCATTGAATAACAAAAAGGAGATTTCCTATTATGATCGAACTGAACGGAATACAGCTTGACAAAACCAGCGCAGTCCCTCTGTACGAGCAGCTGCGTAAGGCATTGCTGGAGGCTATCACCAGCGGGAAGCTGTCGGCAGGGACAAAATTGCCGACGGAGGAGGAGTTGTGCGCCCAGTTCGGCATTTCACGCCCCGTTGCGCGGCAGGCTTACAATATGCTGATCGAAGAAGGCTTTTTGTGGAACGCATGCGGGGCCGCGGTACTTTTGTGCGCAGCCCCGATACCCGTGGCCGCTTCCTGAACAAGCAGCTGAGCTTTGCCGCCGAGATGGGGGTTTTGAACCTGGAACACCGTACCAAGGTGCTGCGTGCAGAGTGGGTAAGCTATACCCCGGAACTGTTTGCACGGCTCAAGCTCGAAACGCGGGGACCGCTGCTATCATCTTGTGCGTATGCGCTATGTCAGCGGAAAGCCCTTTGTTCTCGTGGAAAACTATGTGCTGGAATCTGTGTTTCCCGGCATTGATGCCTACAACTTTGCCCAGCGCTCACTGTACGATGTCTTTGAAACCGTCTATCACGAGAAGATCGTTAAATCGCGCCGTGTGCTGATGGCGCAGACCGCCAACATCGAGTTTGCCAACCTGTTCGGCGTACACCGCGGTTCCCCCCGTGCTGTATGTCGAAAACGTGGTCATGGACCAAAATGACCGTCCGATCGACCTCAGTAAAGAGTATCTGGACGGCGTTACCCAGAAATTTGAATTTGAAGTTGTCAACCAATAAGCCGGGTCTGTGCGCCCGGTCTTGCTAAAGGAGTATAGTTTGCTATGGTAGGTGTAGTTGTGACCGGGCATGGCGGCTTTGCCGCCGGTATGGCTGCCAATGTAAAAATGCTGGCAGGCAGTGATGCGGAACTAAAGGCCGTGGATTTTGCCGACGGCATGGATGTGGAAGTGTTTGAAAAGCAGCTGGCAGAGGCAATCGACAGCTATGCAGACTGCGAGGCTGTTCTGGTGCTGGCAGACATTGCCGGCGGTACGCCGTACAACCGCGCAGCGGGAGCTTTCGATGACCCGCCCCAAGGTGCGTGTGATCTCCGGGTTGAACAGCAGTATGCTGATGGATCTGTGCATGCGCAACATCACCGGTGACGAGTGCCCCGATGTGGATGCACTGGCCGCCGACATTATGCAGACCGGGCACGAAAACATCGGCAAGTTTGTGCTGGAGGTTCCCGCCCAGCCGCAGGAGGATGAGGACGGTATCTGAAGGGAGAAACGCCATGAAGCCGATCAAGGCAGTCATCTTTGATATGGACGGCGTGCTGATCGACAGTGAACCGGTCTACCTGCACCATCAGTATACGCACCTGAAACCGTTCTACCCGTGGATCACCCTGGAAAGCATGTACCCGTTGGTGGGCATTTCCGGGCAGGAATATATGCCCTTTATGGCCAAGCTTTGCCGCCGCACCGACGATGCCGCGTTCCGGCAGGAAATGGACGCTATGAACGCCGGCTGCCGGGTGTATTACCCGGACATTCTGCGCAAGGAGGTTCGCCCGCTGCTGCATGAATTAAAGCAGATGGGGCTGCAGGTGGCGCTTGCAAGCAGCAGCAGCCGGGAATGTATTGAGCAGGTCCTGACACAATGCGAGATTCGGGAACTGTTTGACTGCATCGTCAGCGGTCACGAATTTACCCACAGCAAACCGGACCCGGAAATTTACCGTTTCACCATGGACAAGCTGGGGCGCAAGCCGGAGGAATGTCTGATTGTGGAGGACTCCACCTACGGTGTGCAGGCAGGTACGGCGGCGGGCGGCGTTGTGGCTGCCCTGCGGGACGAAAGATTCCCGTTTGACCAGCGGGCGGCGCAGCTGCATATCGACAGCCTTGCCGAGCTGCCTGCGCTGGCGGGCGTGCGGCGGAAAAAAGGATACGCGCCGCCTTCTTTGATGTGGACGGCACCCTGATTACCGTGGGCGAGCATCGGATGCCGCCCAGTGTAGCCCCGGCACTGCAGGCTTTACAGCGCAGCGGTGTGCAGGTGTTTCTGTGTACCGGCCGCCATGCGCTGGAAATCGAGGAAGAAAATATGCTGCCCGGAATCACGGTTGACGGTGCTGTTTATATGAACGGTCAGCTCTGCGAGCTGCAGGGGCAGATCGTGCGGGAAACGCCCATTCCTGCCGGGGATTTGTCGGCATTGAAGCAGTTTTTGCAGAAAAAAAAGAACTGCAGCTGCATCTTTCTTGAAAAAGACAGGATGTACGCCAACTGCGTGGACTCCGCATGGAGATTGAGCAGGCAAAAATCGGCACCGCTGTGCCGGCTGTGCGTGACATCTCCGATTTGGAAACCCGCCGCATATATCAGGTCATCCCCTTCGTGAACGAGGAGGAGGAAGAAGAACTGCTTTGCGGCAGATGCCCCATTGCCGGACAAAGCGCTGGGGAGATGCCGTGGTGGATCTGATGAGCCGATCCGGCGGCAAGGAAAACGGCATCCGTGCCCCTGTGTGCGGCAATCGGTATCACCCCGGAGGAAACCATTGCCTTTGGAGATGCCGAAAACGATTTGGAAATGCTGCAGCTGGCCGGTATCGGCGTGGCAATGGGTAATGCTCTGCCGCAGGTGCGCGCCTGTGCCGATATGGTCACAGACACCGTGGAAAATGACGGCATCGCCCATGCACTCCGAAGATTAAAACTGATTGAGTAACCACACAACGAGGAGCGCTTTCCCGCAAGAGAAGCTCCTCGTTTTCCAAAAAAGAGGGCAGTGTTCTATGATGAAAGAAAAAGCGCAGACCCTTGTAACGGATCAGCTGTATAATCTGGTCGCAGGGTTTCTGTATGCCCTGAGCATCTGCTATTTTGCCAAGGGCGCGGACTTTGCACCCGGCGGGCTGTCGGGTCTTGCCTTGCTGGGCAACTATCTGTGGGGTTCCCCATCGGCATCACAACGCTGGTGCTGAATGTGCCCCTGGTTCTGCTTGGTTTCCGCTTTGTGGGACGCGCCTTTCTGGGGAAAAACCGTCATCAGTATGCTGTGGTGTACCTTTTTTCAGGATGTTGTCTTTGCAGACCAGCCCGGCTACGGCGGCGATCCGCTGCTGGCGGCCCTGTTTGCGGGTATCACATGGGGCGGCGCATTGGCGCTTTTGTATATGCGGGGATCGTCCAGCGGCGGCACCGATTTCTTGACGATGTCGATCAAAGTGCTGCGCCCGCATCTGTCGGTCGGTGTTGTGACCGGTGCGATAGACCTTGTGGTCATCCTGTTGGGGTTGGCCTGTGTTTGGTTCTGTCGATGCCGTTTTGTACGGTCTTGTCACAACGGCAGTCACATCGCTGGTTATCGACAAAATTATGTACGGCAGCAATGCCGGCAAAATGCTGACGATCATCACTACCAAGGGGCAGGAAATTGCGGACGAAATTTCCCGCCAATGTGAGCGCGGCTCAACGATGGTCAAAGCGGTGGGCACATACACCGGCACGGAGCGGCAGATGCTGCTCTGCGTCTGTGCCAGACCGCAGGTGTACCGCATCCGGATGGCTGCCTACCGCATAGACCCCCGGCTGCATGGTCATGGTGACAGAAACCGGCGAGGTCTACGGCGAGGGCTTCGTTGACCCCGGTAAAACAGCATCGTTTTTTTGTAAAGATTGCTGCCGCACACGAAAAGAAAGGAAGGCTTTGTTATGAATCCTATTACGCCTGCCGAATTGGCAGCTTACTTTTGACCATACCCAGCTGCGCGCCTATGCGCAGCGCGGGGATTTTGAAAAAGCTCTGTGCAGAGGCTCGCGAGTACGGCTTCGCCATGGTGGCGATCAATCCGGCTCCCGTTTCCCTGTGCAAGGATCTGTTGGCGGGAACATCGGTCCATGTGGGCGCGGCGGTTGGTTTCCCCCTGGGGCAGAGTACGCCCAAGGTCAAGAAATACGAAACCGTAGATGCGATTGCCAATGGCGCGGATGAGATCGATTATGTTATCAATATTACGCAGCTGAAAGAGAAGAACTACGATTTTATTGAGCATGAGATGGCCGGCATTGTAGAAGAATGCCGCGGTGCAGGGGTGATCTCGAAAGTGATTTTTGAGAACTGCTACCTGACCGAGGGGAGGAAAAGCGCGCACTGTGTTCCATCGCGCGGGAGGTCCGCCCGGATTTCATAAAGACGTCCACGGGCTTTGGCACCGGCGGCGCAACCTTTGAGGATGTGGCACTGATGAAAAAAATGCGTCGGCGACGAGGTAAAGATCAAGGCGGCCGGCGGCATCCGCACTTTGGATACCGCTTTGCGCATGATCGAGCTGGGCGTATCCCGTATCGGTTCCACAGCCAGCGTAAGCATTGTAGAAGAACTGAAACACAAGTTATAAAAAGCGCCGGGGATGCCCGGAAAGGTCTGAACTGCAGAAAGCAAATAAGCACCACTAAGTTTAACTTGGTGGTGCTTATTGTTTTATTGACTTTCTTTTTTGTTTTATAACATTCCGTAATATAATCCAGCAGCGCCATATTTTTCAGGCGATAGGTGGCTTCCTCTATAGAGCCTGCAGTATCTTCCAGGTACAACCTAGCTTTCACCTTCAGGTATAGAACTTTCGTCCATACGTCCGTCCAAAATTTCTTTCCATAGCTCACGTTTCTTTTTGATTTCTGCGCCCATTTCTCTAGAACCGCATAACGGCTGCATAGAAAGCGTTCTGCTGTCAAATTAACACCATCATCCCAAGTGATTTTGTCCAGCAGTTGCTTAACTGTATGGAGCGTATCTGTTGCTGGTTTTCGGTGTGAAAATTCGTTTTTGGGGAATTTCAAGCTGACGCTTCCGTCAACCTCGACGATTTCCATACGCCAAAATTGCAGCTGCATATTCAGCCGCAACGTCTTGTTGCCAA
>VOFK01002219.1_pt1 | contig 24438 bp, 52 predicted proteins | sample 5384121 | NCBI WGS metagenome assembly VOFK01 (sample SAMN12384730, study PRJNA508395) | human gut metagenome | isolation source: healthy gut J | host: Homo sapiens | reverse complement strand
TGGCCTGTGCAGCGCAGTGTTCTGCGTGCATCAGTGTGCTGGTGTGCGCCTTTGCTTCGCCGCTCATGAGCATCTTCATCGACCCGGGCGAAGGGGCTATTATTGCCGCCGGTGTGCACTACCTGCGTATTGAGGGCGCGTGCTACATTGGCATCGGCATTCTGTTTTTGCTTTTGTACGGCTATTACCGCGCCGTCAACCAGCCGCAGATGTCGGTGGTGCTCACCATTGCATCGCTGGGCACCCGCGTGGCGCTGGCCTATCTGCTTTCGGCCACGCCGCTGGGCGTTACCGGCATCTGGCTCAGCGTGCCCATTGGCTGGGCGCTGGCAGATGCCATTGGCATTGATACTACCTGAAAAAAGAAAAAAGCAAATAGTTACAAAACAGGAACCCGGAACCTTCTTGAGCCGCTTGGCTCGGAACAGGTTCCGGGTTCCTACTTTTGCACGATGCTAGCGCATTTTTATTTTGCAACAGCCCCTTTTTTGCTCTGTGAGAAAGCAGGCATCAGCCTGCAGCGTCCAGAACGACCTTTTATGATTGAAGTATTCCGCCAGAGCTTCGTTCTGCCAGTATTCACCGTCATCTTCGGATGCGGCAAGAAGATCATCCTCAAACGGCGGGCAGGGCGGCAGAAGCCCCGGAAGAACACAGACATCAGAAGGGGTCAGAAGAAGCTCCAGACGTTCCTGATAAGCCTGTTCATGCCGGTCTGCAGAGCCATCGACAATGGCAGTGATTGCCTTGCCGGAGGTAAGCCGCTGGAGAGGGCAGAGGATCCTCCGGTCCCCCCAGACCGACGGCCAGCATGAGGATGCCTGCCAGAAAGAAAGCTGCCCGGTGGGATGGTACAGCAAGAAAAAGCGGGCAGCCCTGATGGCTCGGAACGGGTGTTTTGAACCAGTTGATCCAGTAATAGAGGATTGCAAAAAAATGCACCAGTAGGAGCTGTAGCAGTAAATGTTGATCTGACGCCCGGAGCCGATGTAGCCCATAGCATACAGCGGCGGGGGTGTACTGCGAAGCGTAAAGGCCAAAAGATCAGAGTACTTGCCAGCACCGGATGCTGGAACGGAAAGATGCGGCGATCCGGCAGGCAGTAAAAACACCCCGGCGATCGCAAACAGGACGATCTGAGGTAGATTGACCCAGCTCATCACCCAGATAACAGCGTTGGACAGAGAAAGAAGAATGGCCAGCACGGGGAAATGGATGCCTCGCGGGCAGCCCGGACAGCGTTTCCGGGCGCAAGAACGCTGATTGCAAAGGAAACCAGCAGGATCAGAAGAATCACAGCAAGTGCGGAACCGGCCGGGCTTTTTGAAAAATAACCATGCGGCGCAGAGAACAGAGGCGATGAAAGCTGGTGGTCAGGGCGGTGCTGTAATTTCCGCCGCCGATCAGAACCGCAAGCAATGCACAGCACCCAGTCAGTTATTGATGCACTTTTTGCCGGCGTCCAGCAGCAGGGTACCGATCCCGCAAAAAAGAGAAGCGAAAACGAATAAAAAGACCGCATAATAGGGAAGCGCCGAACCAGTAAAACGCCTGCGCCTGATTGGTCACCATCTGAACTGAGAGCAGAAGCGTCAGCGCGGGAGAGATCACGGCCTGACTGCTTTTTCCCGCCCAGAAAGCCGCAAGACAAAATGCATCAGGACGAAGGTGGAAAGGCTCAGGCAGCCGATAATGATGAATGGGGTGAGAAAATAGGCAGACTCTGAAAAGCCCCCGGCTGTAATGCAAATAGAAAAATTGCTGAAAACGTCCCCCTGCCAAGTGAAATAGTAGTCGCGCAACTTCCGCTGCAGCGGACAGAAATTCCCGGATCCTGCCGCCGGAAACAACCGCCCGATGCACAAGCAGTCCGTATGTAAAATCGTCTTTGCCAGAGGGTGACAGTAAGATGAAAACAGGAAAAATCGGGATCAAATGAGATCAGATAGAGAAGAACGGCCAGAAAGGCGATCCTGGATGGCATCAGTGCGGCACCGAACCTCCGGTGCAGGCGCTGGAAACGGGTCGAATGCATGAAAAACCTCCTGAAATAAAGTACAAAATGACATACCTGTAGTATAACAGAAAAAAAACCGGCAGGAAAAGTGTTTGCCCATTAAAAATCTGGTCTCCCTGCACAAAAAGCAGGAAACCAGACCGGGAAAAAGCGATTACCGCTTGATGTCGTAATTCATGTTCATCAGGTTGCGGATGCAGCTGACGTCGTCGGTGATGTTCGCGTCGCCGTGGATGGTGTGCTTGATGGCGCTGCTTGCTACGGCAAAGTTGATCATATCCATGGCACGGTAGTCGTGGAGCATGGCGTAAATCAGGCCGCTGGCAAAGGCGTCGCCGCCGCCCACGCGGTCAAGGATGTTGAAGGTGAACAGCTTGCTCTCAAAGGTGTGGCCGTCATACCACATGCGTTAAAGGCTTTCAGGCTGTTCTCGCTGCCGCTGTGCGCATAGCGGACGTGGCGGGCAATGCATTTCAGGCTCGGGTAGCGCTCGACAAAGCGCTGGAAGATTTCGTCCTGCTCCTCATAGCTGGGCTGCATCGGCACGCCGTCCTTCCAGTCGCCCTTGGAGTGGTCGCTTCTCATCCTTCCACAGGTGGTACGGCTCAATGCCAAGCAGGATATCGACATAGGGCAGGCACTGCGTGCAGAAATCGCGCGCCTCTTCCCAGCTCCAGAGCATGCTGCGGAAATTGCCGTCAAAGCTGACCGTCAGCCCCTTGTTTTTGGCGACCTTGAGCATGTCGATGATGAGGCCGCGGCAGTTGGGGCCAGTGCCGGGGTGATGCCGCTCAGGTGCAGCCAGTCATAGCCCTCCAGCAACGCACCCAGATCGACGTCCGAAAAATCGTATTCGGCCATGGCGCTGTGCTTGCGGTCGTAGATGACCTTGAGGCACGGATGCCATTAGCCGGTCTCCAGATAGTAGGTGCCAAGGCGGTTCGAGGGGGTCTCGTCCGGCTCGGTCAGATCATGGGGGGGTGCAGTGGACATCGTTGGAGCGCAGCCAGCGCACGGCGCTCTTGCCCAGACTGTTGTTGGGCACTACGCTGAAGAAGGTGCTGTCCACGCCAAGGTTGTGCCAGTGCCAGTGCGAATGTTGGCCTCGCTGCCGCCGTAGCTGGCCTCAAAGCCGGATGCCATACGGATCTTTCTCGTAGTTCGGCGGGGTCAGGCGCAGCATGATCTCACCGCAGGTGATGAATTTCTGGCCGGTGGTATCGTTGCCAAGGATCGGGTTGAAATGTTCCATAACGCTCCTCCTAAAAAGTCGTTGCTTTATACCGTAACGATCTGTTAACACATTGTTGTATCCATTATACCGCCCCCAGCCACCGGGATAGCAAGCAAATGCCGCGGAGAAAAGAGAAAATAATCAGAATTTTTGGGAGATTTGACGAATGTCATACCCCTCGTCAAATCAAAGCTCGGCGTATACTCTTCCTTAGCGCTGCTCTTCTGCTGCATATAGCCCTCGCGCCAGCCCCTTGTCCATGGCATAGTTGACCACCCGGCGGTACTCGTAGGTGGTGATGCGCCGTCCGATGCCGTGGTCGGCGGCTTTGTAAAACGGTGTACTGGCTCATGACGCTGGGCATGAAGCATCCGGGGTCCGCATCGTTCCACGCGGCCATCTGGTCGAGAACCGCAAAGCTGTCGTCAACATGGCCGGGCAGGGCAAGGTGCCGCAGAATGACCCCCTTTTTGCAGGATGCCCTCTGCATCGAACGCCGGATGTCCGGTCTGGCCATCATGGCTTCAATGGCGGGCTTTTTGCCGTGCAAAGTAGTCCGGCGCAGAGGAAAGCTCTGCCGAGAGGGCGGAGGAGACGTATTTCAGGTCGGCCAGCCAGATGTCGATGTATCCCCCCGCCAGGCTTCCATGCTTTCCACCGTTTCGTAACCGCCGGTGTTGCATACGATGGGCAGATGCAGCCCCAGCGCGAGGCAATATCCAGCGCGGCAATGATCCAGGGCCGCCACTGGCCGGGCGTGACCAGATTGATGTTGTTGGCACCCTGTTCCTGCAGATTCAGGAAAATCTCTGGCCAGATGTTCAACGCGTGATCTCCCTGCCGAGGCCTTCGGCGCTGATGGGATAGTTCTGGCAGAAGCAGCATTTGAGGGTGCAGCCGGAGAAAAACACCGCGCCGCTGCCCCTCGTACCGCTGATGCATGGGTCCTCCCAGTAGTGCAGGGCAGCGCAGGCGGCTGGGGTGCCGCCCGCACCGCAGAAACCGGTGCGTCCGGCAGCACGGTCGGCCCCGCACCGGCGGGGCAGAGCGTGCAGGAAGAGGGAACGGAGACGAAATCGCTTTTCGGCATATCCAAAGTCCTTTGCTGAAAGTTTGTCAAAATTGTATACCACTTTTTCGCCCCGGTCGTGCTATACTAAAAGATAAGGAAAAAATAATACATATGGAAAGCAACATTTTGCAAGGTCCGTGTGGCGGACCGCGGCAGAAGAACGTTGTGATGGAGGAGACCATGCGCACCGAAACCGATGAGATCCGCGATAATCTCAAGTACCTGACCCTGCTCGCGGGATTATCCTTCGCAGGCGGCGGCAGCCAGTGAGATCATCAGCACGCAGGCACTGCTCAAGCTGCCCAAAGGGTACCGAGCACTTCATGAGCGACCTGCACGGGCGAGAATGAAGCTTTTTGTGCATATTCTGAATTCCGCTTCCGGTGTCATTCGCGAAAAAGGTGGATCAGCGTGCTGGGCGATACCATGCCGGAGGACCCCGCGCCGAGCTGGCAACGCTGATCTATTACCCCAACGAAAAAGCTGCCCCAGCTCAAGGCCCGCTGCGCCGAGCGAGGAAGCACTGGATCAGTGGTACACCGAAACGCTGCTGAGGCTCATTGATATCTGTCGTCTGGTGTCCTCCAAGCACACCCGCGACCATGTGCGCAGACTGCCTGCCGGCCAGCTGCGGCTATATCCTGGACGAGCTGCTCCACGCCCATTTTGAGGATCACGACAAGGACCTGTACTACGGCCAGATCAGATCGGGCAGCATCATCGAAAATGGCCGCCGACCACTTTCATCGTCCGGCTGTGCGAGCTGATCAAGCGGCTGGCCGTGGACAAGCTGCATATCGTGGGCGACCTGTTCGACCGCGGCCCCCGCCCGGATATCATCCTCGATCTGCTCATGCGCCACCACAATGTGGATATCCAGTGGGGCAACCACGATATAGTATGGATGGGCCGCCGCGGGAAGTCCTATCTGCGTCTGCACCGTGCTCAAAACGACACTGGCTTATCATAACCATGCCATGCTTGAGGACTGCTACGGCATCAACCTGCGGCACCTGCAGCGCATGGCCGAGCAGTTCTACGGCAATGATGATCTTTCCATCTGGATGCCTCATACCGATGCGGCCCGCGGCCCCTACACCAGCCGGGAATGCTGCACCGCTGTGCCGTGATGCACAAAGGCCATCAGCATTCTGATGTTCAAGCTGGAATGTCATGTCATCGACCGCAACCCGGACTTCCAGATGCAGGAGCGAGATTATTTGCGCCGCATCGATTGGGAAAAGGGACCGTCACCGTGGGCGGCAAAAGGAGTACCCCATGCGGGATACCAGCTTCCCCACGTGGACCCCAGCCGACCCGGCCGCACTGCACCGGATGAACAGCTGGTGCTGCGCAAGCTGGTGCAGTCCTTCCGCCAGAGCGAGCGTTTGCAGCAGCATGAATTTTCTGTACGCCAAGGGCAGCGTTTACCACATCGAAAACGGCAACCTGCTTTACCACGGCGTCGTGCCCATGACCAAAAAGGCACCTTCGCCGTGGAGCGGTTCGAGGGCCACAGCCTATTCCGGGCCGTGCCCTGATGGACTACTGCGATGAGCGTGCCCGCCACGCCGGGGCTACTTTGCGCCGGACGGCTCTGCTGCCCGCCAGAGCGGGACAGGATTTTTGTGGTATCTGTGGTGCGGCAAGCTGTCGCCGTTGTTCGGCCGCAGCGCCATGACCACCTTTGAGCGCATTTACATCGCCGACCCCGTCCACCCACCGAGGAAAGGGACCCCTATTATACATGGTATAACGATGAGGCCGTCTGCCGCCGCATCCTCGCCGAGTTCGGTCCTGCCCGGCACCAGCCACATCGTCAACGGCCATGTCCCCGTGCAGGAGAAGAAGGGCGAGAGCCCCATCAAGGGCGGCGGACGCCTCGTGGTCATCGACGGCGGTTTCTGCCGCGCTTACCACGACAAGACCGGCATCGCGGGGTATACGCTGGTCTACTCCAGCCGCACCATGTCCCTGCGGACCCATCAGCCCTTTGTCAGTGCCGAAAAGGCCGTGAACGAGAAACATCGACATCGTGTCGCAGAAGAACATACTGGAAACGGAGAACCACCGCATTCTCGTGGAGGAGACCGACGAGGGCGAGGTGCTGCGGGGAGCGCGTGCATGACCTGAAAACAGCTCGTCAAAGCCTATCAGCTGGGCTGGATCAAGGAGACCCACTGCGAAGACTGCGTCTGGTAAGGACGGTTTGTATCGAATGCAGCCGGTCGAAAGTTTCTGGCATTTTTGAAAAAACGAACAAATTCACAGAATATCTTCATTTTTCTGGGCAAAAACAGAAAATAATCCCTGCTGTGCAAATGGGTCTTTGCTTTTTGGCCGAAGTTGTGTATAATAAGATAGCATATCATGAGGGCTTTTTGCCCAGCGGTACATCGGATGTAACGAGGAAGAGAAACGAACCCTTTGGGGGCGGTCCACGCAGCCCCACGACAAGGAGATCATAAAATTGGAAAAGTTTGTTATTACGGGCGGTAAGCCCCCTGCACGGCGAAGTCATCATCTCTGGCGCGAAGAATGCGGCTGTGGGCATCCTGCCTGCCACCATTCTGGCCGCGTGATGTCTGCGTGATTGAGAATCTGCCGGATATCAGTGATGGTGGCGGTGAGCCTGAAGATCCTCAGCGTTCTTGGCGCCAGATCCGGAATGATCAACCGCAACACCTACGAGATCGATACACCACCCATCTGACCGGCACCAACGTCCCGGACGACCTGTCCCGCCAGATGCGCGCCAGCTACTATTTCCTCGGCGCGCTGCTGTCCCGCTTCGGCAAGGCGGAGGTTGCCATGCCCGGCGGCTGTAACCTCGGCCCCGCCCCATCGACCAGCACCTGAAGGTGTTCAGCGCCCTGGGCGCAGAGGACAGCGTGGACTACGGCATGATCACCGTCCGCGCCAAGGAGATGAACGGTGCACATATCTTCTTTGATAAGGTCAGTGTGGGCGCTACCATGAACGGTATGCTCTCCGCTGTCATGACCAAGGGCCAGACCATTCTGGAAAACTGTGCAAAGGAGCCCCATGTGGTGGATCTGGCCAACTTCCTGAATATGTGCGGCGCTGATGTGCGCGGTGCAGGCACCGATGTCATCAAGGTGCGCGGTGTGGAAAAGATGCACGGCTGCACCTTACAGCATCATTCCGGATCAGATCGAAGCCGGCAGCTACATGGTGGCTGCCGCTGCCACCGGCGGCGATGTGCTCGTGAAGAACGTCACCCCCAAGCACCTCGAGCCTATTACCGACAAGCTCCGCCGTGCAGGCATTGAGGTGGAAGAGTTTGACGATGCTGTGCGGGTGTCCCGTACCGGCGATTTTCTGCCCCTGAAGATCAACACGATGCCGCATCCGGGCTTCCCCACCGATATGCAGCCGCTGATGGGCGTTCTGCTCAGCGTGGCCAAAGGGCACCTCACCATCACCGAGCGTCGTGGGACAACCGCTTCCCGTTATGTGGATGAGCTGCGCAAGATGGGTGCCAGCGTACAGGTGGACGGTCAGGTGGCTGTGTTTGAGGGCGTGGAAAAGCTCAGTCCTGCACCGCTGCGCGCTTCCGACCTGCGCGCCGGCGCAGCGATGGTCGTCGCGGCCCTGATGGCCGACGGCACCAGTGAGATCGAGGAGATCGGCCACATCGAGCGCGGCTACGAGAACATCGTGGAGAAAGCTGCGCGGCCTTGGTGCTGATATCAGCAAGGTGGAGCGTATGCCCGCTGCACTGGATCAGGCCCTGTAACACAAAAACAACAAAACAAACAGCCTGCCGTGCCGTTCGTGCGGCTGGCTGTTTTCAGCGCAGCAGATCAGAGGTTTTTCATGGCAGAGTTCATTTCATTGTATTCCGGCTCCTCCGGCAACAGCAGCGTGGTGCGCTGCGGTGCGCAGTATCTCATCGTGGATATGGGCAAAGGCGTCCGCACTACCAGCAGCGCTCAAGTCGCTGGGGCTGAGCCGTCAGCGATTGTGCGGGCATTCTTGTCACCCATGAGCATAGCGACCATGTGAAGGGCCTTTCCACCTTCCTGAAAAAATATCCGCTGCCGGTGTACGGTGCGGACGACACGCTGGAATTTCTGGATGCCAACGGCATCGTGCCCGGCCAGCCTGCGAACTGCGCAGCCTTTCCGGGCAGGGGAAGAGGACATCGGCGATTTCGGCGTTACGGCCTTTCCCACCAGCCATGATGTGCCCTGTGTGGGTTACCGCATCCACACCCCGGACGAGAAGACCATGACCATCGCAACCGACCTTGGCGTGCCTCACGCCGCCGGTGCACGAGGCCCTGAGCGGCTGCGACCTCGTTGGCACTGGAAAGCAACTATGACCTTCACATGCTCCGCAGCGGCCCGTATCCCTACTACTTTACGCTCCCGCATCGAGTCCCAGCGGGGCCACCTTTCCAACGATGAATGCTCGGCAAAGCTGCTGGAGCTGATTCAGGAAGGGTGCAAAAGTTTGCCCTGTGCCATCTCTCGCAGGAGAACAACACCCCGATGCTGGCGTTACAGACCGTTTTTCAACACCCTCGGTGCCGCTGGTGTCGTGCCGGAAAAGGACTGCATCGTGCAGGCTCAGCGCCGCAATGAGATCAGCCCGGCGCTGGCGTTTTTAAGGCTCCGGGCTGCTGTCCGCACCGGGTCCTTTGACGAAGTTCGAATCCTTCTGCAGACCATCTTTGATGGTCTGCTTTTTTATGCGTTTCTCTGTTTTCTTTGTGCAAAACTGCTACATTTCCACACGGCAGATAAAAAGGAAGGCTTGAAATCAACGAAATAATGTATCATTACAAAAACAAAAAAAATTCAAATGCCAAAAAATCCTATAAACCTATTGACATTCTGGGAAAATGGGTATATCCTTACGGCCAACGGAAACGAGCCGGGGAAAAGGGGAGAGCGCACAAACCGAGGCAAAAACCTGCTGCTCCGGCCCGGCGGACCGGAAATTCTGACAAAAAGGAGAGGACGGCAATGGACTGGAACGTGATCGCGCAATATCTGCCGCAGTATGAAAAAGCGGCCTGGCTCACCCTGCGGTTGGGCGTCATTGGCATTTTATGGTCCATCGGCATCGGCCTTGTCTGTGCCGTGCTCTCCAATACGATAAAGTACCGGTGCTTCGGTGGATCGTAGGAGCATACATCCAGCTCAGCCGGAACACGCCGCTTCTGGTGCAGCTGTTCTTCATTTACTATGGTCTGCCGAAAGTCGGCATCAAGACCAACGCCGAGATCTGCGGCATCGCGGGTCTGGCATTTCTGGGCGGCAGCTACATGGCGGAGGCGTTCCGCAGCGGCTGGAGGCCATTGAACCCATCCAGACCGAAAGCGCCTACAGCCTTGGCATGAGATCCGTCTGCGCAACGCATGCGCTACGTCATCCTGCCGCAGGCCATGTCCACCAGTATGCCGGCTTTATGGCAAACGTCATCTTCCTGCTCAAAGGAGACCAGCGTATTCAGCGCCATCAGTCTGATGGACCTGATGTTCACGGCCAAGGATCTCATCGGCATGTATTCCAAGACCATCGAATGCCTGTTCCTGCTGGTGGCGTTCTACCTCATCATCCTGCTGCCGGTGTCCCATTGCTGGGCAGTCTGGCTGGAAAGGAGGCTGCGCTATGCCGGATTTGGGTCTTGAAGTCCTGCTCAAGGGGCAAAAATATGCTTCGCCTGTTGGGCGGCCTCGGCGTTGGCACTCAAGATCGCGCCATCTCCGTTCTCATCAGCCTGCCGCTGGGCATCCTGCTGGGCGTGCTCATGACCTCCCGCAACCCCGTCCTATCAAAGGCATCCTCCGGATGTATCTGGAATTCATCCGCATCATGCCCCAGATGGTGCTGCTCTTTCTTGTGTTTTTTGGCACCACACGCGCCTGGGGCTGGGATCTGCCGGGCGAAACAGCGTCCATCATCGTTTTTGTGCTGTGGGGCACAGCGGAGATGAGCGACCTTGTGCGTGGAGCGCTGATCGCCATCCCGAAGCACCAGTACGAGAGCGCGAAGCGCTGGGCATGAGCCGGGCGCAGACTTATTGGTACATCATCATCCGCAGACGGTGCGCCGCCTGATCCCGCTGTCCATCAACCTGATCACCCGTATGATCAAAACCACCAGCCTTGTGATGATGATCGGCGGTGTTGTGGAAGTGATCAAGGTAGCACAGCAGATCATCGAGGCCAACCGCACCGCCAGCCCCAACGCAGCGTTTGGCATTTATCTCACGGTTTTCGTGCTTTTATATTTCTTCGTATGCTGGCCTATCAGTCTGCTGGCATCCTATCTCGAAAAGAAATGGAAGTGACCGTACATGGCAGAACCTATTTTGACCGTAGACCATCTGGTGAAAGCTATGATGGTCGATACCAACATCGCTGGATGATATCAGCTTTGCTGTCAAGCCCGGTGAGGTCATCGTGGTAGTCGGCCCTTCGGGCTGCGGCAAAAGCACGCTGCTGCGCTGCCTGAACGGCCTGGAGCCCACCCAGAGCGGCCGGGTGCAGTTGGGCGGCGAGACCATCGCCTACGGCGGCAAAACCTGGCCCCCTGCGCCAGCGCATCGGCATGGTGTTCCAGAGCTACGAGCTCTTCCCGCACATGACGGTGCTGGACAATGTGCTTCTGGCACCCACCAAGGTGCAGAAGCGCCCTAAGGCCGAGGTACAGAAGGAGGCCGAAGCCCTGCTGGACCGGTGGGCCTTCTGCAAAAAACAAAACTACCCGAGTGAGCTGTCCGGCGGACAGAAGCAGCGTGTGGCCATTGTGCGTGCACTCTGTATGCACCCGGAGATCCTGCTCTTTGACGAAGTGACCGCCGCCCTTGACCCTGAAATGGTGCGCGAGGTGCTGGATGTCATGCTGGACTTGCGCGGGAAGGGAAGACGATGATCATCGTCACCCACGAGAATGCAGTTTGCCCGTGCCGTGGCGAATCGGTGCTGTTCCTTGACGGCGGGCGGATCTTTCTGCATGGCCCAGCTTCGACCACCCCAGACCGAGCGGGCAAAGAAGTTCCTGAATACGTTCACGTTCGATGCGGTGACCGCCCAAGATCTCCGGGAGCTTTCCCGCAAGTCAACGGGCATTCATTCATGCCCGCCCAAGCGCCCCACCTCGGATACTTGCGGGCAAAAACTCCCCTCGTGCAGCCTTACGCACCTGTTTTTTGTGCTAAAACTGCAATGGTGTGCAGTTTGAAGATAGTATGGGAAAAGATTTTGTAAAAGGAGAAACCATTATGAGAACCAATAAAAATTACTCGCCGTTCCTTCCTGCTGGGTCTGGGGGCTGCATCCGCTGCTGTGTTCTGACGCATGCGGCGGCTCTTCTTCTGCTTCCACCGCAACTGCAGCATCCGGCAGCGCAGCATCCGGCAGCAGCGCGGCCGTTTACCGCACGCTGGACAGATCAAGGCCGAGCGGCACCATCAATATCGGCGTATTCTCCGATAAGAACCCATTTGGCTACGTTGACGAGAACGGCGAGTATCAGGGCTACGATGTCTACTTCGGCAACCGCCTGGCCGAGGACCTCGGCGTCAAGGTCAACTACGTCTCCACAGAGGCCGCCAACCGCATTAGTACCTGCAGACCGGCAAGGTGGACGTCATCGATCCTGCCAACTTCACCGTGACCCCGGGCGCGCCGAGGAAGTCGACTTTCGCGCTGCCTTACATGAACGTTGCGCTGGGTGTCATCTCGCCCGACAGCAATGTGATCACCAGCCTGGACAACTGGAACGCCGACGGTCAGATGCTCGTCATTTCCGGCACCACCGCCGAGACCTATCTGGTCCAAGAACTACCCCCGATATCCCCTGCAGAAGTACGATACCTACGCCAACGCCAAGAACGCGCTGGAAAACGGCAACGCCGCAGCCTGGGCCAACGATAACACCGAAGTCATTGCATTTGCAAAGCAGAACTCCGGTTACACGGTGGGCATTCCCTCTCTGGGCAGCCAGGATACCATTGCCCCCGCTGTGAGCAAAGGGCAACACCACCCTGCTGGACTGGATCAACGACGAGATCAAGTCGCTGGCCGATGAGCAGTTCTTCCACAAGGACTACGAGGAGACCCTTGTGGACACCTACGGCATGATTACGAGGACGAGCTCGTGGTCGAGGGGCGGCGTGACCAACATAAGCTCAACAGCAAACAGAAAGGGAGCTTCCCATTGCGGGAGGCTCCCTTTTTTGGCGATTTGTGCGACAATATATTGACAGCGTAATAACAACGTAGTATAATCGAAACAAAGGAGCGTGATCGTATGACAACGGTGAGTGTCCGGATGGACGAAAGCTTGAAACGGATTTTGATGCAGTCTGCAATGAGCTGGGCATGTCGATGACGACCGCCATCACCATTCTGGCAAAAAAAATGACCCGCGAAAAAACGGCTCCCGTTCGAAGTGTCCATGGACCCGTTCTACAGTGCCTCGAACATGGCGGCTCTGAACGACAGCATTGAGGAAATGCGGCAGGGCAGGACGGTGACCAAAACACTGGAAGAGCTAGAGGCAATGGAAGATGAGTAAAATAATCTTTACAGAGCGCGCATTTGCAGAATATTTATATTGGCAGACACAGGACAAAAAAGACCTTGAAACGAATCAATGCTCTGTTAAAGGATATTGCCCGCAGCCCCTATGAGGAAGGATCGGAAAGCCGGAAGGGTTAAAAGAAAATTTTGTCCGGCTATTGGAGCCGCCGGATCGATGATGTGAACCGGCTGGTCTATCGCATTGAAAAAGGATCGATCGAAGTGTATCAGTGCAAGGGACCATTACGAGGACGACAAAACAGAAAGGGGAGCTTCCCCATTGCGGGAGGCTCCCTTTTTGTGGTATGCGTTTACTCGATATCCTCGTATTCGGGGTCTTCATCTTCTTCGTCGTCGGAAACATCCTCGCATGGATGCGCTGGCGCAGGCGGGTGCGGAACTCCTCGGCGGGGATGCCGCTCTGGTTCGGGCGTCAGGTCGGGGCAGGGTGGCCATCCGGCAGGTGGGCACCGAAAGCGGGCACGAAAGAAGAATTTACGGACGATGAAGATCAGCGCGATAGCGCCGACGCTGAGGAGGTTGTCGAGAGCCGATTCGTGGCCGACCACCATGTGGCGGGCAATGGCGTAGAGCAGCACTTCCAAGGCTGCTGCCGGGGCTGTAGCTTGGCCAGCATCTTGATGAACTCCACGCCGATGACGATGTCCAGCGCCCGCTCAAGGAACGACCGGATCTCTACATCGTTGCCATCAAAACAGCAGGCCCGGCATCCACTTGAGCAGGGGAATGAAGGTGAGCAGCAGCCCGATGAGCACCAGCCCGGACAGCACGATCTCCAACAGGGTGGAGGCCTGAATGATGATGTAGTTCTTCAGGGCAGCTTGCGGCTGTGGCTCTCCACGTGGGAAGTGCGGTCTGGTTTGAGCATGATCGGTATCTCCTTCACATCAGAAATCTGGGGGAAAACCCAAACTTTTTTCTTCATTTAGCAAAGATTTGAGGGAAGTCAAACAAACGTGAACAAACTGTAAGGGAATTTATTGACCGCCACATAGTCGGACTGCTCAACACAGGCGCGGCCCGCGTCGGTGGAGAGAGCCAATCGTAGACCTTGCGCTCCGGGCTGTCGGCGGCGGAATCCTGCCGGATGGCGGCATAGAATTCGTTGCACAGCGGGTAGCTCTGGTCGGCGATGGTGTGGTTGGAGGTCACGCCGTCCACGGCAAGCAGCCGCAGACCGGGCTTCGAGGTACATCTGGCTGATGTAGTAGTAGACCGAAAATCCGATGGCGTTAGCGGAGTTGTTGTACTCGGCGATGTCGTCCACCAGTTCGTCCATCATGGTGGGGGGCCAGCTCGGTGGGGGGCGTCCATCAGCTGCCGCCTTGGATCAGAAGCTTCTGGAACAGGGTCTGGCTGCCGGAGTCCTCCCGGCGCTGGAAGGCGACGATCTCAGCATCCGCGCCGCCGACCTCCTTCCAGTTGGTGCGATCTTCCCGGCGTAAATGTCCCGGAGCTGCTGCTGGGTCAGCTCTGACCGGATTTTCCTCGTTCACGATGAAGACCAGCGCATCCCGGCCAAGGGCTTTCTGGTCCAGCGGGGCACCGTCTGCGGCCAGTTCTTCCTTGACCGAGTCCGGGCCTCATACGCGATGATGAGCTTGGTGCCGTTCTCGTTGTCACCGTACAGGCCGAGGTTCCGCCACGCCCACGCAGTCGTGTTGGTGGTCACGCAGCTCTGGGCCGTTTCCAAGTCAATGCCGGTGGTGTCGGCCATGACCTGCGCAATGAGGGGATACAGGCTGTGGAACCGTCGGTGACCGGGAACTCATCCACGGAGAGGATGGGCGCGGCGGGCACCTCACTGGAAGCCGAGGATGCGGGCTCTTCGGGCTGGGAAGAGGAGGCGGGTTCGCTGGAGGAAGCGCTGCCCCCGCCGCACGCGGTCAGCACCGCAGCGGACGAAAGGAAACCCCCAGACCCAGCAGGAAAAGAAAGCGGCGGGGGAAATCTTAGACTGTCTCATGAAAAATACCTCCCTTAGAAGTAGTAATTCTCCGCGTCGTCGCCGGAGGAGTAGAAGATGTTCTGGCAGTAGACCCACTGGCCGTGGAGGTCCATCCAGCCGATCTCGAAGCCTTTGCGCGCCACGAAATACACCGTCGGGCAGGGGATTGGCGGCGTAGTAGCCGTTGCGAACCCCAGCCCGGCAAGGACCACGTTGCCGGTGCTGTCGATGAGGTCATAAGCCAATTCTGGCCGGGGCCTTGGTAGGAGACGGAGAAATAGAACTCACCCCCCGCGGCGGTGACGGCCACAGGTAGCCGTGGAAGCCCCCCCGTAGCGGGCTTTGATGGCGTCGAGGTCAAGGGTCTTATTCGTGCCCGTTCGGCCCGCAGACGGTTCTGGTGGTCGCTTCGTAGTCGTCGTTGTCGTACTGGCGCAGCCGAACCCAGCCGCCGTCTACGTTATACAGATCCGTGCGCTGTAAGCCCTCAATGGGCGCTACCACCGTATCGGTCAGGATAGCACCGGTGTTCTGGTCATGGACGCGGAGGGCGCCGTCCCTTGGCGTGGAGACGGCGAGGGTGTCGGTGCCGAGTTCGTCGCGCACTTCCAGCACATCGCCGGTGTTCAGGGTCGTGCAGCTCGTAGCCGCCAAGGTCTTGCCGATAGGTCACGGCCACGCCGGGGGCATAGGCATGATCGATCATCAAACTCACAAGAGTACCTCGCTCTGGCCGGTGCTGGTGAGGTCAACGAAATGATACGTTCCGTTTTCGCTCTGGAAGCTGGCCACTCCGGCACTCAGATGACGACAAAGCCGCTCCGCTCCTCGCCGGTGGTGGCATTCAGCAGGGAGGTCTGCTCAATAGACGATCCGTCATCGGAATAGGTGTCGATCTCCAGCCAGTCCGTCGGAGCGGAAGCGTCCCCGTTGGAAACTGTCACCGAAAGGACGGCGGCATGGTCGTTCCGGTGACCACAGTGCCGTCCCGCTCCTGTATCTGCACGGCGGAATACTGGTAGAGGTCGTCGTTTTCCTCGTCGGGCACGGCGTCACCGGGGGCATAGATGCCGAACGCCAGCCGGTCGCCCGCCGCAACGGTGTAGGCGTTTTCGGGCACGGGCAGCTCTTCGCCGGTGGCAGGTCAGGACCCGGACATCGCCGGCGCATGATGCGTGGACGGGGAAGAAGCAAAACTCGTCGGGGTCGTCAGGATCGGCAGACCGCCGGAAAGGGCAGCGTCATAAGGGGCTTCCAGCGAAAGCACTTCCGCACCGGTCTTGTCGAACAGGCCGCAGCGCCGCCGCTGGCGGTGGAGTTGTCCGACCACTGGCAGAAGTAGTAGTTCGTCTCGCCGGTGATGCGGTCCGTCAGCAGGTAGGAGGTCTCTGTAATAGGGGACTGGCGCAGCACCGTATCCCCGCAGAGGATGGTATTGCCCGGCGCATTGTAGCTGTACAGGATGCGCAGTTTACCGTCCCCTTCAGGGAAGCGGCGTCGTAGTTCTTGGGCGCGTCCTGCTCCTGCTGGCCGGGCGGGATGCCGGAGCGGCTGGGGGAAGCAGCACCCGAGCAGGATGCCAGCAGTCCTGCCGCCATGGAGAAGCTGAGCGCGGCGCAGCCGACACGGAGAAGGTTTTGTTTCATCATTCGTACCTCACTGGGTCAAGGAAAATCAGAGGGAAGGGATTCCCATTTGATTATAACACGAAACACCCGGACATTCCATTGCATTGGAACATCCGGGTGCGGTTACAATTTAGTTACAGCGAGTCAAGCCTTCGCCGTCTCCGCCTCTTCCATTTGACGAGTTGGTGGAGGAAGGGAAGAGGAAGGGCAACCGTGACAACAAAGGTCAGCACGTCGGCGATGGGCTGACAGATCTCACGCCCAGCAGCCCGAACATCCGGGGCAGGGTAAGGATCAGCGGGATAAAGCACACGCCCTGTCGGCAGCAGGCCAGGAAGGTGGCCCGGCCGGATTTTGCCGATGCTCTGAACAGCATGTTGCCCGCTACGATCACCGGCTGCAGGAAGCGATGGCAAAAAGCACTGATAGTGGAAGGCGGGCAGAGCCACGGCGGTAACCTCCGGGTCGTCGCGGAACAGGCGGATCAGGTTTTCATCGTTCCACCAGCACACCGCAATCAGCACCACCAGAAGCGCAAAGGCGGCTTTCCAGGGTAAAGACGGCGGCCTTTTTTCCAATCCGGCGGTATTTGCGGGCGCCGTAGTTGAAGGACGCCACCGGCTGCAAGCCCTGTCCCACGCCGATGGCCACCGAGAGGATGAACATAAAGAAGCGGGACACGATACTCATGCCCGCCACGGCGGCATCACCGTAGCTGCGGGCGGCAAGGTTCAGCAGCATGCCGCCGATGCTCTGCAGGCCCTGACGGCCAAAAGCTGGGCGCGCCGCCTCACCAGGATCATGCCGAACTCCCACGGCTTCACGGGTGACGGCAGAAAGCCGGAACTGGCTGACGGTTTTGCCCCGCAGGAACATATACAGCAGAATGCCAAAACTGATGCTCTGGCTGAGAGCCGTTGCAATGCCTGCCGGCGGTGCCAAGGCCCAGCCCGAAAAGCAAGAACAGGGGTCCAGCACAATGTTCAGCACGCCGCCGGTCACAAGGCCGATCATGGCAAAGTTGGCCTTTGCCCTCGTAGCGCAGGATGTTGTTCATCACAAGGCTCGACATCATAAGCGGGGCTGCAAGGAGGATGGGCCGCGCGTAGGCGCACGCGTGGGGCAGGATGGTCTCGGTGCTGCCCAGCAGCATCATAAAGTCCGGCAGGGTGGCAAGGCCGACCACCGCCAGCACTACGCCAAAGGCCAGCGCCGTAAAAAGCTGGTGGAAGCAAAGCGGGTGGCGGCATCGGTGTTCCTGGCTGCCAAGGCTGCGGCTGATGATGGTGCCGGAGCCGTGGCCCAGTGTAAAGCCCAGCGCCTGTATGATAGCCATCAGGCTGGAACGACACCCACCGCGCCGGAAGCGCTGGTGGAGATCCCCGACGAAAAAGGTATCAGCCAAGTTATAGATGCTGGTGATGAGCATACTCAGAATCGTCGGTGCGGCAAGGCTGAGGATGAGTTTCGGGGGATGGGCGTCTCGGTCATCTTCCGGAATTGCTGCGCCGTGCGGTCTTCTGCGGACATGGGCAAAGATCCTCCTTTTCAAAACGAGAAAAGCCGCTCTTTTGTAAAAAGAGCGGTAAAAAATAGTCATTATCAGTATAGCGGAAAGTGGGATTTTGTCCGGGGTAACGCAGTTTTCTCCGCGAACAGCCCGGAACCCCGGTTCCGCCCCAACGCTTCGCGCCGGGCCCCACTTCCCGGACGTTCGACGAGAAACTCCCTCGTGCGGCGGGAGACTTCCTGATGCTCTGCCCTCGCCCCGGAGATGCGGCAGATACTGCTTGAAATTCAGAGAAAGTGCACCTAAAGTAAGCGAAAAGTTCAGTTGAACCTTGCAAAAAGAAAATAAAAAACGGCACTTTTTGTGAAAAGTGCTAAAGGAAGGTCGAAATCCTTGTAAAAAAAATTACGACAAGTGGTATAATTTAAACAACACTAAGAAGAAAGATTTGTTCGAGAGAAGCAAACTTGGAGGGAATTATCATGAAAACTGTTGCACAGACTGTGATCGAAGCAGACCGCTTTTTACACCATCGCTGCCCATACCGGCAGTGTCATCGAGGCGGTGGAGTCCGCTAAGAACGAGGGGCAGCATCCGTCTGGGCAAAGTATGACCACAAGCCCGAGCAGGAGTGGGCCTTTGTGCGCGAGGGTGACGGAGTGTACCGCATCCGCAACCGCGCATTCCGGCAAGCTGATCGACCTGATGACCGGCACCGCAAACGGCACTTGGCTGCACCTGTGGGAGGACGTGGGCGGCACGTCCCAGATGTGGGACCGTAGAACCCACCCCCCGCCGGTACCGTCCGTCTGCGCTCCTCTTGGGCCAGCGGCAAGTATCGACACCGTGGGCATGGGCGTCGCCGACGGTGCACAGCTCCGATCGGCAGGGAGACCGCCGGTGAGGACCAGCTGTGGACCATCGCCGGAGGTGAAGGACCGCGCAAAGCGCGCCGCTAAGGCCCGCCAAGGAAGAAGAACCCGCTGCCGCTCCTGTGGAAAGGCTGAGGCCAAGGCGGAGGAGAAGCCGGTAGAGGCTGCCCCCGTGAAGGCAGAGCCGGTCGTGGGGAAGCTGCCAAGGCCGAGGAAAAGCCCGCCGAACCCGCACCTGCGAAGGTGGAAGCTCCGGCTGCTGAGGCTCCCAAGGCAGAAAGAGGCAAAGCCCGAAGTGAAGGTCGAGCCCGTGAAGGCTGCTCCCGTCGCCAAGGCTCCCGCAAAAAGCCTACCGCCAAAAGACCAGCCGCGCCGCCCGTAAGAAGGCCGCCGCGAAAGAAGTGATCTCATAGAAACAACAGAAGGCCCTCTGTTCCATACCATTGCGGTGTGAGGACAGAGGGCCTTCTGTTGTTTTTTTTATTCACTCACAGCGTTTGCCAGCCGGTGATCTTTCATAACCTTGTCTTCACCCAATATTCGCCCATGCTCTGACCGGGCTGGCCGGTGACGTCATCGCTGAGGTAGGCCGCCAACTGGCAGGAGGCCGGGTCCCACGCACGGGCTGTTCAACGGTGGGGTACTCCACCTCGGCGTACCAGAACTCGGTAGGCTGGCCCTCGTCCACATGGTTCACTTCCAGCACCAGCCGTCCGGCAGCAGGTAGCTGCGGCGGATCTTGAGGATCATGGTTTGCTTTATCTCTGGTCTCCAGCTCCTCAAAGGGCTTTATCGATGGGGCGTTCGATCTCCTCCCCGTGCAAGCCCGCTTCCGGACTTGAAGCAGAGGATATAGTCGGTTCTGCCGCCCTTGAGTGCTTCTTCCCGGATGCGGACGGTGGGGTGGACGCTGATATAACCCTGCCGCATGGCGAACTTCTTCCTTCAGCGGCAATGCCGGGCCTTCGCCCTCCGGCCAGCCGTTCACCATCCATTTGCGTTCGATTTCCATCTGTACGACCTCATTTCTGTTGGATTTTGTTTATTTATTCTAGCACGGTTTTATGATATTATAAAGCAGAACAAAATTTTTTGAGCATTGTTTTTTATGAAAAAGCGAACGCGCTTATCCCGTCTACAAAGTCAACAAACACGCTGAGGGCCTGCTGGTGGGCGGGCACCCCTGGGTGTATGAGAAACGACATCCTCGAAGGCCCGGAGGCGGGCCTGAAAACGGCACCCTCGCCGATGTGGTCAGCCCCAAGGGGTGCCTACCTCGGCACCGGCTTTTATTTCGCTGAAAAGCAAGATCCGGGTCCGGCTCATTTCCCGCAATGCCAACGACACCTTCGATACTGCGTTCTGGCGGCGCCGGGTGGAATATGCGTGGAGCTACCGCAAACCGTGCTGGAGCCGGACGACCTTTCTGCCTGCCGCTTCATTTTTGGCGAGGCAGACCAGTTCCCCGGCTTGACGGTGGACCGCTTCAGCAACATTCTGGTCACCCAGACCCTCAGCGTCGGCATGGAAAAGCTGAAGCCTGTCCTCTTCCCCATTTTGGCTGAAGTCCTGCGGGCCGACGGCCAGACCATCGACGGCATCTACGCGAGCGGAACGACGAGGCTCTGCGTGCCAAAGAGGGCCTCGAGCAGAGCAAGGGCTGGTTCGAGCCCTGCCCGGCGAGAGCCACCCGGCCTCCACCCAGACCGAGATCTGCGAGAACGGCGTTTTTCTACCACGTCGATTTCGAGAACGGCCAGAAGACCGGCTTCTTCCTCGATCAGAAGTACAACCGCCGGGCGGTGGCACGCCTTGCTGCAGGTCACACCGTGCTGGACTGCTTTTACCCACACTGGCAGCTTTGCACTGAACGCTGCCAAGGGCGGGGCTGCCCGGTGACCGCTGCCGACATCAGCGCCGAGGCCATCGCGATGGCAAAACGGAACGCCGAGCGCAACGGCCTTGACAACATGGATTTCCTCTGCGAGGACACCTTTGAGCTGCTGCCCCGGCTGGAAAAAGAGGGCACCCCTACGACTTCATCATTCTCGATCCTCCGGCCTTTACCAAGGCGCGCCGCACCGTGGAGAATGCCATGCGCGGCTACAAGGAGATCAACCTCCGCGCCATGAAGCTCCTGCCCCGGGGCGGGTATCTGGCTACTGCCAGCTGCTCTCACTTTGCCACCGAGGAGCTGTTCATCAAGATGCTGCACGCCGCCGCCAAGGACGCCCACCGGCAGCTGCGCCAGATCGAGGTAAAGCAGCAGGCACCGGATCACCCCATTCTGTGGGGCGTGCCGGAGACGAACTACCTGAAGTTCTTTTTTGTTTCAGGTCATCTAAACGCAACGGATAAGAACAATTGCAAACCTCATACGGAGAAAGCGGTCAAATGAAAGCGATGCAAAAAAAACGCCAATCCGTTTGCTCAAAAATTTCAGATGCTTTTGTGCAAAATCGTCAGTTTTGTCTATTGCGTTTTTTTCCCCTGTTGGGCTATAATCATGCCATAGACAGCAACGGCGCTGTGGGTCACCTCCTGACTCGCAGCGCCCTTTTTGTTTCAAGATGAACATGCTTCTGGGTGCGGCATTGCGGCAGACCAGAATGCAGACGAAAGGGTAAGAAAAATAAGATCAAGTAAGGAGTAGGATTTATGGCAGCAAATGTTATGGAGATCTACGGCAGCAAGGTCTTTAATGAGCACGTTATGAAGGAGCGCCTGCCCAGCGCTACCTACAAGAGCCTGAAGAACACCCTGCACAAGGGCTGCTCCGCTGGACATTGAGGTGGCAAACGTCGTTGCCAGCGTGATGAAGCGCTGGGCTATGGAGCTGGGTGCCACCCATTACACCCACTGGTTCCAGCCCCTGACCGGCATCACTAGCGAGAAGCACGACGGCTTCGTGAGCCCCTGTGGGCGATGGCACCGCCATCATGGAGTTCTCCGGCGAGGGAGCTGGTACGCGGCGAGCCCGATGCTTCCTCCTTCCCCTCCGGCGGTCTGCGCGCCACCTTCGAGGCCCGTGGCTACACCGCTTGGGACCCCACCAGCTACGCCTTCGTGAAGGATGATGACGTGCTGTGCATCCCCACTGCCTTCGTCAGCTACACCGGCGAGGCACTGGACAAAAAGACTCCCCTGCTGCGCTCCATGAATGCGCTGTCCGGTCAGGCCATCCGCGTCCTGAAGCTCTTCGGCAAGGATGTGGACTATGTCTCCACCACCGTCGGCCCCGAGCAGGAGTACTTTCTTATTAAGAAGGAAGATTACGAGGCTCGCCAGGATCTTATCCTCACCGGCCGCACCCTCTTCGGCGCTCCGTCCGCCAAGGGTCAGGAGCTGGAGGAGCATTACTTCGGTGTCATTCGTCCCGAGGTCTCCGAATTTATGAAGGAGTTGGACGAGGAACTGTGGAAGCTGGGCATTCCTGCCAAGACCAAGCACAATGAGGTAGCCCCCTGCCAGCATGAGCTGGCCCCCATCTTCGACACCACCAATGTCGCCATTGACCACAACCTGCTGACGATGGAGATGATGAAGAAGATCGCTCCCAAGTACGGTCTGGTCTGCCCTGCAGCACGAGAAGCCCTTTGAAGGGTGTGAACGGCAGCGGCAAGCACAACAACTGGTCCATGCTGTCCACCACCGAGGAGAACCTGCTCGATCCGGGCGACACGCCCATGGAGAACCTGCAGTTCCTGGTGTTCCTTGCTGCTGTCATCAAGGCTGTGGACGAGTACGCCGATCTGCTGCGCACCTCCGTTGCCACTGCCGGCAACGACCATCGCCTGGGTGCCAATGAGGCTCCCCCGGCGATTATTTCTATCTTCCTGGGCGAAGAGCTTGAAGCTGTCATCGATGCTATCGCATCCGATTCCCCTATGCCGGCCCCGTTAAGATGAAGATGGATCTGGGCGTGGATGTTCTGCCCAAGTTCGCGAAGGACAACACCGACCGCAACCGCACCAGCCCGTTCGCTTTCACCGGCAACAAGTTCGAGTTCCGCATGCCCGGCTCTGCCGAGAACCTGAGCGACTGCCAACACCATCCTGAACACCGCCGTCGCAAAGGAAGCTGAAGGGGCTACGCCGACGAGCTGGAGGGTGCTGAGGACTTTACCAGCGCTGTGATCGCTCTCGTCAAGCGCACCATCCGCGACCACCGCCGCGTCATCTTCAATGGCAACGGCTATTCTGCCGAGTGGGAAGAGGAAGCTGCAAAGCGCGGCCTGCCCAACAAGAAGAATACCCCGGCTGCTCTGCCCGCCCTCTCGCCGAGCCCAAGAACATTAAGCTGATGGAGGACTTCGGCGTCCTGACCAAGGTCGAGATGGAGAGCCGCTACGAAGTTGAGATGGAGCACTACTCCAAGATCATCAACATCGAGGCCCTGACCATGCTGGAGATGGCCCGTAAGCAGCTGCTGCCCGCCGTCAACGCCTACATGAGCGAGGTTGCCAACACCGCCGCCTCCAAGCTGGCTGTCAGCGAGGCCATCAGCGTGCGCAGTGAGACCAAGACCCTGACTAAGCTCTCTGCCGATGCCGATGCCATGAGCGACGCCATCGACACCCTGCAGGATGCCGTGGATGCCGCAAGGCATTGCCCACCGAGGCAGAAAAGGCCGTTGCCTTCCACGATAACGTTCTCCCGGTGATGGACGCCCTGCGCGCCGCTGCCGACGATGCCGAGACTATCTGCGGCGAGGATTACTGGCCTCTGCCCAGCTACAGCAAGATGCTTTACTACGTCTGATCTTTCATCAGCGTAACAGCAGCATCATCCGTAGGCTGCGGAATTTAAAATTGCCATTCTCCTTTTTCCTATTTCTTACACCAGCCTAAAGACCTGCTCCCATTCTGAGGGCAGGCCTTTAGGCGTTTTTATTTGAAAGGGAAACCATTATGAGCTATACGACCCAACAGGACATCCTCGATTTTGTGGAGGACAACAACGTTAAATTCGTCCGCTTTGCGTTCTGCGATATCTTCGGCACCCAGAAAAACATCGCCGTACTGGCCAGACGACCTGCCCAAAGGCCCTGGAGGACGGCGTGTGCTTCGACGGCAGCTCCATTGCCGGTTTCATGAAGGTGGAGGAAAGCGATCTTGTGCTGCGGCCGGATCTTTCCACCGTGACCATTCTCCCCTGGCGGCCACCGAGGGCCGGGTGATGCAGTTTTTCTGTGATGTGGAAAAGCCGGACGGCCACCCCTTTGGCGGCAACTGCCGCGGCTTTCTGCGGGGCGTGAGCCGAAAGTTCAAAAAGCTGGGCCTTACCTGCAATGTGGGCCAGAGTGTGAGTTTTACCTGTTCGAGAATGACCACGGCCGCCCGACCCGTGTGCCCCCATCGACTTTGGCGGCTACTTTGACGTGGCCCCGCTGGATGCGAGGCGAGAACCTCCGCCGGGACATCTGCCTGACCATGGAGCAGATGGGCATGAGCCCCAGCACAGCCATCACGAAAGCGGCAACGGCCAGAACGAGATCGACTGCCAGCTACGCCGGGCCGCTGAAAACCGCCGACAACGCGTGATGACCTTTAAGCAGATCGTCAACAATACGTAATA
>VOFK01001806.1_pt1 | contig 24442 bp, 29 predicted proteins | sample 5384121 | NCBI WGS metagenome assembly VOFK01 (sample SAMN12384730, study PRJNA508395) | human gut metagenome | isolation source: healthy gut J | host: Homo sapiens | reverse complement strand
GCCTGCGTTATGGATACAAGAAAAGCCACCGGGCATTGCAGCCGGTGGCTTTGCCATTCCTCCCGCCGTTCTCCTCCGGCGGCATGGCGAGAAACGCTTCCATGGCGCGGGTCTTTTATACCGGCCGCGCTTCCAGAAGAGCCGGATATCCCGGCGGCTCTCCGGCTCCGGCAGGCGGTAATAGCAGATACCGGGGGGTTCGGCGAGGCGCGGATACGAGTACCACGAACGTGATCCCCGCGCCGGAGCATCCGGCAAGGTACGCCGTCATCTGCTGGTCGAATTCCATCGCCGTTTTCGGCTCAAAGCCGCCGAGACGGCAGAGCGCGTCCGCCCGGGCGCGGGTGTCGTTTTCGGGCTTTAAAAGCACAAAGCTCTCGTCCTTCAAAAGCTCCATCGGTACGCCCGGCGCAGCGCTCCGCGCCGCAGCGCCGATCTGCTCCGGTGCAATGCGGTACGGCGCGAGACGCGCGTTGACCGCCGCCGCGCGCGGCACGGCGAGAATGAGCGCGTCCTCCCGGACGGTAGCGGAATCATAAAGCTCCATGTTCGGGATCGTATAGTCCACCACGAGATCGACCGTTCCCTGCCGCAGCATTTCCTCGAGCCGGGGCGTTGTCTCCTCCGCCAGTGTGAGCGGATGCCGGGGTAGCGCTCCCGGAACGACGCCATCATCGGCGGCAGCAGCAGCGAGGAAAAAAGGCTGCTCCCCCCGACCGCGAGCCTTCCGCGGCGAAGCCCCTCCCAGTCGTTCACATACTCCGTAAAGTCCCGCTCCATGGCGAAGATCTTCTCCGTGCAGGCGATGTACGCCTCGCCGCACTCGGTGAGCGCGAGCGGCTTCCGGCTGCGGTCGAACAGGCGGCTCCCAACGCGCTCTTCCACCCGGCGCACTGACGCGCTCACGGACGGCTGCGAAACGAACAGCTTCTCCGCCGCTTTCTGAAAGCTCCCTTCCCGGTACACGGCATACACGTATTCCATGCCGTCAAAGACTCTCTGCTTCATGCTGTCGCCCCCCTTTCCGCCATTATATAACTTTAAAGTTATGGGGACAAGTATTGACTTGATATTTTGACTATATTATATCCCGCTCTATAATCAAGTTGAACTTCATCACAGGAGACGCAGGAGAAAGAGAAATGGAAAATCATACTTCCGATTACCGCGTAGAAAAAGACTCCATCGGCACGAAGGACGTGCCGGCAAACGTATATTACGGCGTGCAGTCGCTGCGCGCCGCGGAAAATTCCCCATCACGGGGCTGCGGATGAACCCGGAGCTCATCCGCAGTCTTGCATCAAAAAGGCGGCGGCACTCACGAACCTTGAGGCCGGACTGCTGAACGAGCGTATCGCAAACGCCATCGTGCGCGCCTGCGACGAGATCCTCGCGGGAAAACTGCGTGAGCAGTTCATCGTCGATCCCGTGCAGGGCGGCGCCGGCAATCCATCAACATGAACGCCAACGAGGTCATCGCCAACCGCGCCATCCGTGCTCGGCGGCGTCAAGGGCGACTACCTCGCTCGTCCCAGCGAACGACCACGTCAACTGCGGCCAGTCCACCAACGACGTCATTCCCACCGCCGGAAGATGACGACGCAAAAAGCTGGAGACCAGCTGGACCGGCTGCGTGCCGCGTTTGAGGACAAATCCCGCGAATTTAACCACGTCATCAAAATGGGCCGCACGCAGATGCAGGACGCCGTGCCGATCCGGCTGGGGCAGGAGTTTCGCGCCTATGCCGACGCCGTGCGGCGCGACACCGTGCGCATGGGCAAGGCCATGGACGAGATGCGCTCGCTCAATATGGGCGGCACGGCCATCGGCACCGGCATCAACGCGGACGAAACGTACCTGCGGCGCATCGTCCCCGTGCTGAGCGAGGTATCCGGCATGGAGCTCACGCAGGCGGGCGATCTCATCGACTCCACGCAGAACCCGGACCCGTTTGTGGCGGTGTCGGGCGCTGTCAAAACGTGCGCGGTGACGCTCTCGAAAATTGCCAATGACCTTCGTCTCATGTCGTCCGGGCCGCGCACCGGCTTCGGCGAGATCAATCTCCCGGCGCGGCAGAACGGCTCGTCCATCATGCCGGGCAAGGTGAACCCGGTCATTCCGGAGGTCATCAATCAGGTGGCGTTCCTCATCATCGGCAACGACATGACCGTCACCATGGCCGCCGAGGGCGGGCAGCTCGAGCTCAACGCCTTTGAGCCGATCATCTTCTACTGCCTGTTCCAGTCGATCGGCACGCTGACCTACGCCGTGCACACGTTCGTGGACAACTGCGTCACCGGCATCACCGCGAACGAGGAGCGCTGCCGGGAGCTTGTCGAGAGCAGCGTCGGCGTCATCACGGCGCTCACGCCGCACATCGGCTATCAGCACGCCGCGGACATCGCCAAGCGCGCCATCGTCACCGGACAGAGCGTCCGGAAGCTCATACTGCAGGAAAAGCTCCTCACGGAAGAGGAGATCGACACGATCCTCGATCCCATGAATCTCACAAAGCCGGGCATTCCCGGCAAAGAGCTTCTCGCGCATAAGTAAAAAACGGCGGGGCTGACGTTCGGTCAGTCCCGCCGTTTTCTTGTTTCAGAATGTGATCGTCGGCCTCGGCGCTTCCTTGCTGTATAGGATCACGGTGTCGCCCTCGGCGAGGACGAGCTTGCCGTAGGGTACGATCAGCTTCTTCCCGCGCCGCACCATAACGATGAACGACTGGCGGGAAATGTCGATATCCTTGATGGCAACGCCGTTCCAGTCGTGGTTTTTGCGCAGCGTGATCTCGCGCAGATTGACCGGCCGGTCGCCCTTCAGGTGCTCGGCGCCGATGACGAGCCGGTCTCCGGCCTTGAGCGCCACGTCGCCGCGGGGGATGATCGTATCGCCGCCGCGCTGGATGACCGCGAGGATCACGCCCTGCGGCAGATGCAGCTCGCGCACCGTCTTCCCGACCCAGAGATCGTCGCGGTGCAGCTCGGTCTTGATGAAATGCAGCTCCTCTTCCTCGGCATAGTCGCCGAGACGCTTGAGGCGCGTGTACTGCTCCACGAAGCCGGCGGATATGATACCGGTCGGGATCGCCACCATGCCAACGCCGAGGAACGTGATGAAAATGCCCATCGCTTTTCCGGCGGGCGTGATGGGATAAATGTCGCCGTAGCCGATGGTGAGCAGCGTCGACACCGACCACCATACGCCGGAAAAGGCGTTTTTGAACACCTCCGGCTGCGCGTCGTGCTCAAGCGAGTACATGCACAGGCTCGAGCCGAGCATCAGTACGAGAATGATGAACACCGACGATAAAAGCTGCTGCTTTTTGCCAACGATGACCTCGGTGATGACGTTGAGCGAATCATAATACGCATTGATGCGGAACAGGCGGAAAATGCGCGCCACGCGGAACAGCCGGAACGCCGCCGCGCCGCTCGGGAAAAAGAACGGCAGATAAAACGGCAGGAACGACAAAAGATCGACGATGCCCCCGGCGGACAGCATGTATTTGGCGAGAGCGCGCCTCGGTGAGCTGCGGGTACAGGCACTTTGCCGTCACGAGACGCAGCGCATAGTCGAGCGCGAAGAAGGCGACCGTGATCTCCTCAGTGAGAACGAGGAGCGATGCGTACTGCGCGCGCACGCCGTCGAATGTGTTGGCAAACGCCCCGATAAGGTTCACGATCAGCATCAGCGTGCTGACGATGTCGTACCCCTGGTTGATCGGATCGTCCACCACGCCCACCAACACCATTTTGAAAAGGCGCATGCGTATTTCGTTCCATTTCTTTCCGCGATCGGTCTGCATCGGCTCTCTCCTTCCGTTCGACGCGATTTGACAGAATATTGTATCATATCCCGCCCGCCGGCGGCATAAAGAACGTGTTAAAAAGCCCGCTCCACGGCAACGCCGCGGAACGGAACTCTCCTCTATTTTATGTATCGGGTTTTACTTCTCCTGCACTTCCTTGCCGCTGATGTGCTCAATGTCGATCACATACATCTGCGCGGCCCTTCCGGCGTCGGCGATCTCGGCGTCCACCATGCTCTCCTCGGGGTAATACTTCATGGCGAAGCGCTTGAGAAGCGCCATGCTCTCCTCGCCGTACTCCGGCAGGCGGCAGCGTCCGAACACGACGGCGCTCTGCATATACGGCGCCCAGGCTTCGTCCCGGATCGTCTCGTTGCCGTACACGGTGAAGCAGACCTTGTCGCTCTTGCGGACGGAGTCGATCTTGTGTCCGGCGCGGGAGCCGTGGAAATAGATCCGGTTGGCCTCCTCGTCATAGAAGAAGTTGACCGGGACGGCGTAGGGGTAGCCGTCGTCGCCGTTCACGGCGAAAACGCCCCGGCGCTCCGTGTGCAGGAGCTGCTTTGCCGCTTCTGCGCTGATCTCATTTTTCTTTTTTCGCACGGGTCGGAACATGGTTTTTCCTCCTTAAAAGAAGTCTCAGTTCAAAAAGTCGCGGAGCTTCTTGCTGCGGCTGGGGTGGCGGAGCTTGCGCAGCGCCTTCGCCTCGATCTGGCGGATACGCTCGCGCGTTACGTTGAACTCCTTGCCGACCTCCTCGAGCGTGCGGGTGCGGCCGTCCTCGATGCCGAAGCGCAGGCGGAGCACCTTCTCCTCGCGCGGCGTGAGCGTGTCGAGCACGGATTCATGAGCTGCTCCTTGAAAAGCGAGAAGCTCGCCGCCTCGCTCGGCTCGGAGGCGTCCTCGTCGGGGATAAAGTCTCCGAGATGAGAATCCTCCTCCTCGCCTATAGGCGTTTCGAGAGTGACCGGCTCCTGCGCGATCTTGAGGATGTCGCGCACCTTCGACCGGGATGTTCATCTCCGCCGCGATCTCCTCGGCGCTCGGGTCGTGGCCGAGCTCCTGCAGGAGCTGACGGGAGACGCGGATGACCTTGTTGATCGTCTCGACCATATGCACGGAATGCGGATCGTGCGCGCCTGGTCGGCGATGGCGCGGGTGATGGCCTGACGGATCCACCACGTCGCGTAGGTCGAGAATTTGTAGCCCTTGGTATAGTCAAACTTTTCGACGGCCTTGATGAGGCCGAGATTGCCCTCCTGAATGAGATCGAGGAACAGCATGCCGCGGCCGACGTAGCGTTTGGCGATGCTCACGACGAGACGGAGGTTTGCCTCCGCCATGCGGCGCTTGGCCTCCTCGTCGCCCTGCGACATGCGCACGGCGAGCTCGATCTCTTCCTCCTGCGTGAGCAGGCTGACCTTGCCGATCTCCTTGAGATACATGCGCACGGGGTCGTCGGTCGAGTAGGAATCCACCATGCTGTCGGCTTCGGCGATCTCTTCTTCGGTGACCTCATCGATCTCCTCGAGCTCGTCGAGCGCGGGAAGGAGCTCGTCATCGTCGATGGGCGGCAGATCCTCGCCGACGGTCTCGATGTTCAGCTCTTCAAGCGTATCGTAAAACCGGTCCATCTGCTCCTGCGAGAGATTCAGCCCGTCGATGACGTCCGCGATCTCCTTGAGCGTCAGCTTTCCGGCCTTCTTGCCCTTTTCGATCAGGTTGGACAGGCGCTCCTCGCGGGATTTCTGCGTGTCCTCCGGCTTTTCCTTCTTGCCGCGCGCGCCGTGGGTGGGCTCAAGCTCGTCATCCTTGGGAACGTCCGCGATCTCTTCCGGCTCGTCGGTCGCGAGAATGGCGTCGGCCAGCGCCGTAAGAGCCTCTCCCTCGCTGACGGGTGCGGATTCGGGCAGCTTCGCCTCCGGCAGCTTTTCTTCCGGCATGTTCTTTTCTTTCTGCTCGCTCATCGTTTATCCTCCAAAACTTTTTGTCTTTCTGTATTTTTCCGCCAGAGCGCGGAGATCGTCCTCGGCGTCCTCCGTGCGTCCGGTAATAACGGCTATGTAATCGGATATGGCCTTGTCCGCGTGGGAAAGATCCTCCGGCGCGCCGAGCACCGAGGTGAAGTGGCTCATCTCGTCGCCGGTGAACTGTCCGGCCAGCACCGCCATGGAGATCGTCTCGCCGGTCTGCACGCGGCGCAGAAGCTCGCGGTAGAGCCGCGCGAGCACGGGAGAGGAAAAGCTCTCCGGCGGCGGCAGGGTCTTGCCCTTCGCCGCGCCCGGATCGAGATACAGTATCCGGATCAGGCCTTCCTCGGCGCGCGCCGAGCGCGGATCGTCGTACCGGATGGAGCGCTGCGCGGGCTGCGCCGTCTGCGTGGGGCGGGCGGCGTCGCGCGCTTCCCGCTTTTTCGCGTCGGCAATGCGGCGGCGGCGCAGCCGTTCGGCCTCCTGCAGCACCGCCTCGCGCGATACGCCCGCCTTTTCCGCCACGCGCGCGGCGTATACCTCGCGCTCGACCGCGCCCGGCAGCGACGCCAGAAGCGAGGCCGCGCTCTTGAGATAGTCCACGCGCCCCTCGTCGGTCGTGGGCGGGTTTTTCGCTTCCACGTCGCGCAGCCGGTATTCGATCTGTCCGGCGCTCGCGTCAATGAGATTGCGGAAGGCGTCCGCGCCGTTTCTCTTGATGAACTCGTCCGGGTCCTTCGCGCCCGGCACCTGCAATACGCGCACCTTGAGATCGAGCTTTTCGAGAATGCCGATGCCGCGCGAGGCCGCCTTTTTCCCCGCCTCGTCGCTGTCGTAGCAGAGAATGACCTCGTTCGTGTAGCGCGAAATAAGCCGCGCCTGCTCGGGCGTGAGCGACGTGCCGAGCGAGGCGACCGCGCCGTCAAACCCCGCCTGATGCAGGGAGACGACGTCAATGTTGCCTTCTACGAGAATGATATACCCGTTTTTTGACTTTTTAGCCAGATTCAAACCGAAAAGATTATGGCTTTTGCCGAAAACGGGCGTTTCGGGGCTGTTTAAGTACTTCGGCTCGCCATCGCCGAGAATGCGGCCGGAAAAGCCGATCACGCTGCCGCGCACATCGATGACCGGGAACATGAGGCGGTTGCGGAAGGCGTCGTACACGCCGCCGGATTTGCCGTGCTTCACGAGCCCGGCCTCGAACATCTCCTGATCGCTGTACCCCTTCCTGCGCATCGCGTTCGCGAGCGATTCCCACGAATCGGGCGCAAAGCCGAGACCGAAGCGCGTGACCATCGCAGGAGAGATGGCGCGGCGGCGGACGTAGTCCTGCGCCGGGCCGCCCTGCGGCGATTTGAGCATATCATGGAAAAACCGCGCCGCGTCCCGGTTGAGCTCCAGCAGCCGCGCCCGGCGGGACGTATCCTCGCTCTGCGCTTCCTCCGGCAGAGGCATGTTCGCGCGCCGCGCCAGAAACGCCACGGCATCCGGGAACGAGAGATTTTCGATCTCCATGATGAAGTTGATGACGCCGCCGCCCTTGCCGCAGCCGAAGCAGTGGTAGATCTGCTTATCGGGCGCAACGGAGAACGAGGGCGTTTTCTCGCTGTGGAACGGGCACAGGCCGAAGAGGTTCGCCCCGCTCTTTTTTGTCAGCCGGACGTACTGACTCACCACGTCCACAATGTCGTTGCGCTCGGTCAGCTCGTCGAGAAACCGTTCGGGAAATGCCATGATACGTCCGCCTCCTATTGCAATAAATTTTGGTTGGAAGCCCGGCATCCGGCCGGGCTTCTTTCGTTTGCTGTGCAGCGCTTATTTCACGCTCCACGCCATGGGGATGAATATCTCGCCGTACTGATAGATCGCGTAGTCGTCCGTCATGCCGGAGACATAGTCCGTCACGGCGCGCTCGAGCCCGTCGCGCTCCATAATGCCGCGGAAATCATCCGGCAGCTTCTCGGGATACCGGCAGTAATGCTCCCAGATGCCGCGCAGGATGTTCTCGACCTTGGCCTCCTCGCCCTTGGCGACGGGGTTGTGGTACACGCGGTCATAGAAATTCGTGGAACACGTCCCAGACTTCCTGCATATCGTCCGAAATGCCGACATTCCCCGCGCTGCTCGTCCGGATGATGTTATCGACGAGCGAGTTGATGCGGCGGCTGTTGCGCGTGCCGAGCCGCTTTACGATGATCTCCGGCAGCTCGGACTCCGCGACGATGCCGGCGCGCATCGCGTCGTCCAGATCGTGATTCAGATACGCCACATGGTCGCACAGCCGCACGACGACGGCCTCGCGGCTCTCCTCGGGATGGCCCTTTGTGTGGGCAAGAATGCCGATGCGCGTTTCCTGGCAGAGATTGAGCCCCCGGCCGTCCTTTTCGATGCAGTCCACCACGCGCAGCGACTGCTCGTAGTGCCGGAAGCCGGGGCCGTAAATTTCGTTGAGCGCCCGCTCCCCGGCGTGGCCGAACGGCGTGTGGCCGAGATCGTGGCCGAGAGCGATGGCCTCGCACAGATCCTCGTTGAGCCGCAGCGCCCGCCCGACGGTGCGCGCAAGGCGCGTTACCTCCAGCGTGTGCGTGAGCCGGGTGCGGTAATGGTCGCCCTCCGGCTGGAGAAAGACCTGCGTTTTGTGCTTGAGACGCCGGAACGCCTTCGAGTGCGTGATGCGGTCGGCGTCGCGCTGAAAGCATGTGCGCACGGGGTCCTCTTCCTCCGCGCGGCGGCGGCCGCGGGAATCGGCGGCGCGCACGCCGAAGTCACCCACCAGAATTTTCCAGCTTCTCGCGTTCCTGCCGCGGACAAGTCATGCGCTCCGCCTCCTTGAAAGCAAAAAAGTAATGCAGAAGACCTCTGCATTACTTATATACGACATTGCCCGCGATTTTCCCTGCTTTTCGGAGAAAAATTTTTTAAATTATTCTTTCTCCCGCTCCGGGCGGAAAACGCTCTCGCCGAGACGCACCTCGGCTTCTCCGGCGGTCGCGTCGCGCAGGAGCGTCACAACGCTCTCGCTCTGCGTCTCGGGCGCGGAAAAAACGATCTCGACCTCCGCGCCGAAGAGCGTTTCCTCAACGCGCGCGCCGCGCTCTTCCAAAAGGCGGCGCAGCCGTTCGTACCGGGCGTAGGAGCACGCAAAGCTCCCGCGCCGCCATGGGCGCATGACGGCGGTGCCCGCCTCGCGCAGCGCGGCGCGGGCCGCGGCGGAGTAGGCGCGCACGAGCCCGCCCGAGCCAAGCAGCGTTCCGCCGAAATAGCGCGTCGTGACGCAGCAGACGTCCGTCACCCCCGCGCCCTGCAGCACGGCGAGCGTCGGCTGGCCGGATGTGCCGCCCGGCTCGCCGTCGTCCGACCAGCGGAGAATGTTCCCCTCGCGCAGGACGTAGGCGAAAACGTTGTGCGTCGCGTCGGCATACGTCCGGCGCATTTCGTCGATGAACGCCTTCGCCTCGTTTTCCGATGTCACGGGCTTTATATGGCCGATAAACCGGCTTCGTTTGTCCTCATATTCCGCCTCGCCGTATCCGGCGGCGGTACGGTACGGCGTCATTGCTTCAGCTCCTCCGTGATGCGTGCGAGCAGCGTGTCCACGCCCTCGCCGGTGCGCGCGGAAATGCACACGCCGTCGCGCGTGTGGGGAAGCTCCGTAAGCGCCGGGATCGCGTCGCACTTATTATAAATGCGCAGCACCGGCGTGGCGGACGCTCCCAGCTCGCGGATGAGCGCGTCGGTGACCTTCGCCTGCTCCTCCCAGTCGGGCGCGGAAACATCGATGACGTGCAGCAGGAGATCGGCATACCGCAATTCTTCGAGCGTGGCCTTGAACGCCTCGATGAGATTCGTCGGCAGCTTGCGGATGAAGCCGACAGTGTCGGAGAGTAGGATCTCCCGCTGAAGCTCCGGCAGCCAGAGACGGCGCGTCGTCGTGTCCAGCGTATCGAAAAGGCGGTCGTTCGCCGGGATGTCCGAGCGCGTCAGACGGTTGAGCACCGTGGATTTTCCGGCGTTCGTGTACCCGACGAGCGCGACCATCGGCATGGCGTTTTTCTCGCGGCGGCGGCGCTGCGTTGAGCGGACGCGGCGCACCTGTTCGAGATCGGCCTGCAGATTCTGGATGATCCGGCGGATATGCCGCCGGTCAGTCTCGAGCTGCGTTTCGCCGGGGCCGCGCGTGCCGATGGGCGCGCTCGTACCGGCCTGGCGCTTGAGATGGGTCCACATGCCGGTCAGCCGCGGCAGCAGATATTCATACTGCGCGAGCTGCACCTGCAGCCGGCCCTCCTTTGTGCGGGCACGCTGGGCGAAAATATCGAGAATGAGTCCGCTCCGGTCCACGACGCGCACGCCGAGCTCTTCCTCGATCGCCCGCGCCTGCGAGGGCGAGAGCTCGTTGTCGATCACAACGAGATCGCACTCGTTGTTCGTTACGATCTCCTTTATTTCCTGCAATTTGCCCGCGCCGAGAAAGCTGCGCGGGTCGGGCGACTGGCGGGTCTGCAAAACCATGGCGACCGTGTCCGCGCCCGCGGTGTCCACGAGCGCGGCAAGCTCCTCCATCGAAATTTCGGTGGAGCGCTCCTCGGCGTCCATGCTCGATGCGGAAAGCCCCGCGAGCACCGCCCGTTCTCTTTTCTGCGTCAAGTCCTGAATGGGTAAACCCTCCCGGTCAATCGTCCGTTTCGTCCTCGGGCAGCTTTTCCACGAGGATCTTTTCCACGCGAAGCCCGTCCTCGCCCATGGCGAGCACCTTTACGCGAAGACCGTCCGCCTCCACGGTATCGCCCACCTTGGGGAACGCGCCGAACTTCTCGATCGTCCAGCCGCCGGCGGTGGCGCTCGCGGTGTCGAGCGATTCCTCGGTCACGTCCAGAAGCTCCGCAAGATCGCCGATGGGGAGATCGCCGTCGATCTCATACATGCCGTCCGGCCGCTCAACGATCTCGTCTTCGACCTCGTCGGTCTCGTCCCAGATGTCGCCGACAAGCTCTTCGAGCACGTCCTCGAGCGTCACGATGCCGAGCGTTCCGCCGTATTCGTCCGTGACGACGGCGAGATGCTGCTGGTTTTTGCGCAGCTGCGCGAGCACGTCCGGCAGCTTCACGGTCTTATAGATATACAGCGGCTTCATAAGGTTGCTGCGGATGTCCGCGTCGGGATCGTCGAGCAGCGCCTTGTAAAAGCGGTTGAGATACAGTACGCCGATGACATTGTCGATGCTGTCCTCATACACGGGGATGCGCGAATACGGCAGATCCTCGCCCGAGAGCAAAAGCTCGCGCCAGTCGTCGTCAATATCGAGCGCCTCGACGTCGACGCGCGCGGTCATCACGTCCATGACGGCGATCTCGGAAAAGTCGAGCGCGCTGCGCAGGAGCTCGCTGCGGTCCTCGTCGATGACGCCCTCGTCCTCGACGGTCTCAATGATGGACTGCAGCTCGGCGGCGGCTTCCTCCTCGGTATTTTCGCCGCTGTGCTCGTTCTTGAGCGGAAGCGTAATAAGACGGATGAGCAGCGAAACGAGGAAGATGACCGGCGAGAGCACGATCATAAGAAAGCGGACGAACGGCGCGACCGTCATCGAAAAGCGGTTCGCGTTTTTCTTTGCGGCGATCTTCGGCGCGGATTCGCAGAACACGATGATGATCGCCGTCATGCAGAGCGTAATGAGGACCGAAACCCAGCCGTTATATTTTTCTCCCAGCAGCGCAATGCCGAGCACCGTCACGATCGAGTCCGAGCCGATGTTGCAGAGGTTATTGCCGATGAGAATGGCGGAGAGCGCGTTTTCGTATTTGTCGATCACCTTGCAGGCGATCTCGGCGGCGCGGTTCCCCTCCTCGGCGGCGGACGCAAGACGCATCCGGTTGGCCGACGAGAGCGCCATTTCCGAAGCCGAGAAAAACGCCGAACCGCAAAGCAGCACGAGCATCAAAAGCACATAGATCCACGTTGTCACGCCTCCTCGCCCCCTTCCTGCGTCTCTTCGGGCAGAAGCCGGATGAGGAGCTTGCGGATGCGCCGGTGGTCGATACTCTCCACGGTCACCTTCAGCCGGTGCCAGGTGAAGCTCTCGCCCTGCGCGGGGATCATGTCGAACTGCTCATACACCCACTCGCCGACGGGCTTGTGCTCCCAGTCGGTATCCTCGGGATCGTCGTAGCCGAGCTCGTCGAAAAGGTCCTCCATGTCCATGTCGGCGCTGACCTCGTAGGCATCGCCGCCGAGCGCGCGGAATTCGACCTGCGCGACGTCGTCCTCGTCCCAGATCTCGCCGACCAGCTCTTCGATGATGTCCTCGACGGTCACGATGCCCATCGTGCCGCCATAGTTGTCCGTGACGACGGCGAGAGACCTTCTGCCGGTTGAAGCTCTTCGAGCAGCTCGTCAATGGACGTGCTCTGGTGCACGAAGCACGGCGCGTCGAGCAGGCTGCGAAGCTCCGGGTATTTCCTCTCACGCAGGTATACACGGACGTATTTGCGGATCTGCAGCACGCCGATGATGTTGTCGATCTTTGCCCTCGTACACCGGCAGGCGGCTGTGGCGCTGCTCGCGGATGAACGAGAGGATCTTCTCCGGCGGCGTGTTCACATCGAGCGCCGCAACGTCTACGCGCGGCGTGAACACGCGCTCGACCGTTACGTCCGCAAACTCCAGCGCCGAGTGGACGAGCTCCGCCCGGTCCTCGGGCAGCTCGCCCTCGTCGGTCATCGTTTCGATGATGTCGTAGAGCTCATCCTCGGTCACGGTGATCTCCGGCTCGCCCTTGGCGAGATTCGAGAAGAATTCTCCGATGTGCGAAAGTGCCTTCGCCAGCGGCGCGAAAATGCGCATAAAAAAGCACAGGGACGGCGCCGTCGCAAGGGCGCACCGTTCACTGTGGCGGCAGCGATAGCGGGGAGCATCTCTCCGGCAAAAACACCGCGATCGTGCACACGATCGTGCCAAGCGCCCCAGCTCGCGCCCCAGGTGCGCGTAACGAGCACCGTTGTGAGCGTAGCGGTGGAGATGTGGACGATATTCGTGCCGATGAGGATCGCGGGAAATTGCGCGGTCAAAATTGTCCTGGTACGTAAAGGGCTTTCTTCGCCTTCTGGTCGCCCTGATCGAGCCGCGTCTTGAGCCGAATGCGGCTGACGGACGTGGCGGCCGTCTCTGCCACGGCAAAATACGCCGCCATGCAGAGAAGAAAAACGATAGGTATCCAAGACAGCCAACTGTCGCCGTCCATGTGGGGTCATCACACTCCATTTTTATATAGTTATGACAGAATACCATATTGTGCCCCCGCGCGTCAAGCGCTTACCGGACACTCCGCCGCTTCTGTCTGCGGAAACTACGCTCCGGGCGCACGCACCGCGCGGGGGCTCGCGCGGGTTGAGGGTCCGGATCTCCCCGGGCGCCTTGATGATGGCTTCGGCGCACTTGTTGACGCCCTTCGTCCAGTCCTCACGGGGGCATAAAGAGAGCCGGCGCGGCTCTTTTCGCTGCCGCGCCGGCGTAAATGCGCTGGTGGTTCAGTCTTCGGTACTCATACCGGCCTGCGCCGCAACAGCCTTGTCTTCGATCTTGTAGCTGCGGTTCATGCCGTTTTTGAGAGCAGCGAAGAACGCTTCGGAGTCCTTGCTGTCCTGTTTGGTGAAGAGACTCACAACGACCATGCAGATCGTGGAGCCGAGCATGCCGATCGCACCGTACCAGGTGCCGCCGATGTTCCACACAAAGTAGGTCGCGAGCACGAGCACCGTGCCGACGATGGAGGAAACGATGGCCGCCTGCTTCGTCGCCTTCTTCCAGTAGATGCCGAGCACCAGCACCGGGAAGAGCGGCATGACGATCGCGATGGAGAACATGATGAGCGTGAAGATGAGCTCCGGGGATCGAGCGCGAGCAGCATCGAGCCGATGCCGAGCACCGCGATGATGATGCGGTTGGCGTTCACGCCCTTCTTGCCGCTGAGATCCATGTGGAACGTGTTGCGCAGCAGGTCGTCCGCCACGATGGCCGAGGCGACCGAGAGGAACGCGTTGGAGGTCGAAAGGCCGACGGCGGAAGCGCCGATGAAGAACGCGACCATGAGGATCTTCGCGAGCACCGGGTTGAAGCTCACAACGAAGTTCTTTACGATGTAGGGGATGATGAGCTCGGTCTCGGAGGTCGGCAGCCCCTGCACGAGGGGCGAACCGATGAGACCGATGAGCATGGTGCCCGTCCAGACGATGCCCTGCAGGACCGGCGTCATGTAGGAAAGGCGGCGCGCGCCTTGAGATCGTCGCCGAAGTAGCCGGAGCGCACGAACACGTGCGGCAGCATGATCGTCCAGCCGATGGCGCAGGAGAACGGATAGCCGAAGCGGGAGGCATACGGCACCCAGCCGTCCGGTCCGGGGTAGGAGAAGAACGAGGGGACGTCATCCCAGAGCTTCGTGACCGCCTTGCTCAGCGAGCCGCCGAAGCCGACGATGAGCGCCGCGATAACGATGACCCAGAGCAGGAGAATGAAGAGGAGACCCTGCACCGTGTCGGCCGTGGCGGCAGACTTGACGCCGCCGACACACACGCACACCGTCATGATAAGGCCAACGACAATGACCGCGAGACGGTAGTTGATCGCGCCGTCGGTGGCGTACTGCGCGGCGTTGGCGATGGCCACGAGCACCGAAGCAATGTACGGGAACGAAGCGCACAGGAAGATGAGTGCGAGGATGATGCGCAGCGCGCGGGATTTGAAAGCGGGCGTCATAGAAGTCCGCGGGAGTGGAGAACGTGCCGCCCATCTCGCGGTTGATGATCCACACCTTGTTCATTGTGAAGTGGGCGATGATCGGGAAGAGGGCGATGTAGCTCATCTCGCTGATCCAGTAGCCGAGACCGCCGCGGTAGTACGCGCCGGGTCCGGCGAAGAATACCCACGTGCTCATAAGCGAGGCGATGTAGGTCATAACGAGCACCGGCCATTTGACCGACGCGGTCAGCAGGCTCCCGCCCGCGGCTTTTTCTTGTCCTGAACGGTGACGTAAACGGCCACGCCCAGGAGGAAGCACATATAGAGCGCAAAGGCGATCCAGATAGTAGTCGGACTCAGCATAACTTACTTATCCTCCTTCTTTTCGTTTCTCAGCTTGTAGATGCGATAGACCTTCGGGAGGAAGATGTAGGTGATGACCCAGATGGGCGCACCGTGAGCGCGGCGTGGATGAGCGTTGCCGTCGGCTGGTTGTAGGGGGGACGCCGGGGATGTTGTAGGCGATGTAGAGGATCGTGGTGATAATGAGCCAGATCCCTTTGGTCTTGGTGATCTTCATGTTTCTCTCCTCTTTCCTTGTTACTCGTTTTTTGCGGCGATCGCGGGAAAAAGGGCACAGAAACTCCACCCTGCCGGTATTAGACCTCCGGCAGGGCTGGTTCCATCGCTATTAACATTATTTTATCCTGCCGGAGAACGGACGGGAGGCGATCCACACGCCCTCCGGCAGGAAGCTGCTGAAATCAGTCTTTGACGAGAGCGGCGTGCGCCTTCTTGAGGACCTCATCCACGGCCGCAGCCTTGTCGTCGGGCAGCGCGTAGTCGGCTTCCTCGGCCATGAGGGCGTAATACTTCTCTTCGGCCTTGTCGAGCAGGGTCTTGCTGCCCTCGCGCTCCCAACGGGCGACGCCGTCGCGGTTGAACATGTCGGGGCGGTGGGGCTCCTCAAAGTGGCGGAAGGTGTGCTCGCTCATAAGGAAGCTGAACGTGGGATCCTTGTCGATGCCTTCGATGAGCTCATCCCAGTCGATGGTCTCGTCGTTGACGTCAAGACCGGCGCGCAGGCGCTGGGCAATGCCCATGATCTCGTTATCAATGATGAGCTGCACCGGGGAGATGGTCTTCGCGGTCTCGAGCTGGCCCATGCCGCCGAGGACGGAGGCGTTGGACATCGCCATCGCGTGGATGAGGCTCGTGCGCTCGATGAAGTTCTGCGCGTCGAGGCAGAGGCTGTCAGTGCCGGTGCCGTAGGAATGGGCGCGAATGTTGTAGCCGCGCTCGAAGAGGTCCATGCAGATGAGACGGGCGAAGGTGATCTCGGTGTTGGACTGCAGCGTGTAGGTGCTCTGCATATCCATGGAGAACAGCAGGGTCGTCGCGATGATCGGCAGGCCGGGGCAGAGAAGCTCGAGCATGACGATCTGGGCAAGAACATCGGCGCAGGCGACGAACGCGGTGCCCTGGGCGGTCACGGGGGTGTTCGCGCCGGCGGTGGGCAGAGCGCAGGGCTGCACGGGCACGCCGTACTTCGCGCTAAGGTACAGGATCTCGGCGTCCATGTGCTTGTAGGTCAGCGCCGGGACGCTGCAGGCGATCATGCTGACGATCGGGCGCTCGCGGAGCTTGTCGTAGCCGCCGACGGCCGCCGCGGCCATGTCGATGAGGAACTGTACGTTATCCGCCTCGTAGGGCTGGATCCAGATGTGCTTGCCGGAGAGCTTGAGAGCGTCGGCGAGAACGTAAACGTCGATCGCATCGCCGGGGTAGTACTCGCCGGAGACGGAGGGCAGCGTAACGTAGTCCAGATTCTCCATCTTGTTGGTGAGATGGTACCACTCGTGCTCTTCCTCGGGCTTGATGTAGTGGGTCTCGTTCTTGATGTTGCGGTAGTTGGGCGCGCCCGTGCAGGTGCGGGTGTAGAAGCGTCCGTCGGGGGAGGGGAACTTCAGGTCGTGCTTTCCGTCGGGGGAGTAGAGCGTGAACTCGGCGGGGACGGCGGCGATGGCCTTGTCGATGAGCTCCTTCGTGAAGCGCACGTCGCGCGCTTCCATATCAACGATGCAGCCCTTCTCCTCGAGAGCCTTGAGCATCTCCTCGTGGTCGAGGTGGACGCCGCGCTCGATGAGGATCTGCTCGAGGCGACCCTTCATGTATTCGAGCTCTTTCTGGGAAAGAACGTCGTACTTAATACGCTGATGCATAATCTTTATCCTCCTTAACTTTCGTGCGCTCAGGCGCCCTTGGAAAGCGGCGTAGGCCTTCGCCCACTGCGGCCTCGGCCGCGTCGGCGGTGAAGGCGTCCGCGCCGATCTTGTCCGCCCACATCTGCGTTACGGGGCGCCGCCGACCATGACCTTGACCTTATCGCGCACACCGGCGTCGGTGAGCTGCTGGATGATGATGGCCCTGCTCGTTCATGGTGGTGGTCAGCAGAGCGGAGAGGCCGATGACGTCGGGGTTGTACTTGTTGATGGCGTCGATGAACTTCGCGCCGTCAACGTTGCTGCCGAGGTCGATGACTTCGAGGTTGGCGCGCGCATCATGAGCGCAACGAGGTTCTTGCCGATGTCGTGCAGGTCGCCCTTAACGGTGCCGACGACGGCGGTGCCGAGCTTGGTGGACTCGCCGGCGGCGAGCAGCGGCTGGATGACTTCCACGCCCATGTTCATGACCTTCGCGGCCAGCAGGACATTGGGAACGAACACTTCGTTCCTGGCGAACTTTTCGCCGATCTCGTTGATGCCGGGGAGAAGGCCGCCGTCGAGGATCTCCTGGGCGCCGATGCCCTCGTCGAGAGCCTGCTGGACCTTGGCTTTGATGGTGCGGATCTGACCGGTAATTACCATCTGGGAAATTTCATTGAGAGTGGACATAGCGTGATTTCCTCCGTTAAAAAATCTTTTTTACAATTCTTCGTCCGGGAGAGGATCGATCCCGCAGGCTTTCAGGGCCAAATTCACAGTTTCCACCGCGTCAGCGGCATATTCCGCATTGTGCTCGCGGGCAAACCGGCCGTTGACCGGCGCGCCGCCGACAATGATGTGCCACTGATCGCTTTCCTCCGCCTCGCGGAGAGCGCGGATCGTTTTCTTCATGCCGGCGACCGTCGTGGTGAGCATTGCCGAGATTGCGATGATGTGGGGGAGTTGTTCTCCCGCGCCGCGGCGACAAATTTCTCCGGCGGGACGTTCGTCCCAAGATCGACGACATGGAATCCGGCGCTCCGGAGCATGATGGAAACGAGCGTCTTTCCGATGGTGGATGTCCCCGCTGACGGTGCCGAGCACAACAGTCTCCGAAAGCGAGGGACGTCCGGGCCCACGATAAGCGGCGAAGAAGGTCGATCCGTCCTGCACGGCTCGTGCCGACATCATGATCTGCGGGATGAATTTCTCGCGGCGGGACAGCTGTTGGCCGAGCGTGTCCATGCACGGCAGAAGTCCGAATCTTACGATCTTCTGCGGCGGCATCCCGGCTTCCAGCAGCTGCCGGCAGGCCGTGCGGACCGCTTCGCGGTTGCCCGAAAGAACGCCTTGTTCGAGGTGGTGAATTTTTTCCTCCATGGGAACTCTCCTCCAGTACCTTGTGTCCAGTATAAGAAATCCGCTTCGGTTTTTCTCTGAAAAAAAGAGGGACAAAAATGGTAAAATACCGGTCAGGTTCTCCTGCCGCAGCAGGGGCGTTTTGCCGTTTTGCCCGCAATATAATCCCTCTCACGGATTTTTGTTGTAGAATTTTTAGCAGAATTGGTAAAATCTTTGTTTTTCGTCATTTTTTGTTTTACAACGCCTTTGCTATCGCCTATGATGCAGTTATAGGGGCTGTAACGCGCTATAGCCGCTGTAATAAAGAAAGAAAGGGCGGGGCTTTTCCCATGGACAGACTCTACGATGCGCTGGATGCTTTCAGCAGCTGTACCGGTATCCCTGTGACGGTGTACGACACGGAAAACCGGATCACGCGGGAATTCAACGCGGAACAGAAGGTCTGCCGCCTGTTCCCGCATTTCAGCCAGAGCGAGGAGCTGTCAGGGATATCTGACCTTCTCGATGGATGAGTCTTTCGCGCTCGGCGAGCCGTACATATTCTTCTGTCCGGCGGGCTTCGTCAAGATCGCCGTTCCCATACTATATAATGGTGCGCGCAGGGGCTGCGTGCTGGCCGGGCCGGTTGTGCTCGGCAGCGTGGACGAAAAGCTGCTCGCGCGCGCATCATGGAGCTCAATCCGGACGACTCGGCGCTCTTCCCGCGTGTGGCGCTCTTTCTCCAGAACGCCAAGGAGAGCACGCCCGAGCAGATACAGAAGATCGCAACGCTTCTTTTTACGCCTCGGTGCTCAGCTCGCGCCAGAACTGGGAGGAATATGAACACATCCGCGCCCGCGCGGCCAGATCAGCGCCGGAGAGACGGTGCAGCAGTTCAAGCTCTCCGTCAGCACCGGCGGCGAGACGGAAGAAACGCTCTGGCGCCCTGCTCGCCGGTCTGCGTGAGCGCGACCGCGAGGCCGTAAACGAGGCAGCCTCCGGCCTCTTTGACGAGTTTCTTCTCGTGGAAGCGGGAAATTTCGATCTCATCCGCATGCGGCTCATCGAGCTTTTCACGATGCTCTCCAAGGCCGCGCTTGATTCCGGCATCAATCTGAACAAGATCCTCGCCGCCGGGCTCGACCCGCTCGAGGCGCTCAACCAGGCGCAGTCGGTGGAGGAGCTGGCCGTGTGGACGCAGAAGCTGATCGACCACTTTTTCTCGCTCGTGCCGGAGCCGCCCGCGCCCGTCTATTCTCCGCTCATCACGCAGGCCATCGAGCTCATCGGCGAGCGGTACGCGGAAAAGCTCACGCTGCGCGACGTGGCCGGCAGCATCCATATCAACGAATCATACCTATCCAAGCTCTTCAAAAAGCGAGCTCGGCGTCGGCTTTTTACGGACTATCTCAACAGCCTGCGCATCCAGAAGAGCGTAGAGCTGCTCTCGCAGCCGGACATGAACCTTCTGGAAATCGCCGGACGCGTCGGCTTCGACGATCAGAGCTATTTTACCAAAGTTTTCAAAAAAATCACAGGGAAAACCCCGCGGCAGTTCAAAGTTTCTGCCAGTGCGGACAAGCTGCTTCGACAACGAGTACATCCGCGGCTTCCCCGTGCCGCAGATAGGAGGTAAATGATATGACGTTCTTCCCCGTCTCCGTGGATGAGCTCAAATACGACAAGAATCGCATCTTCACACGGCTCAAGCTGCGGGCGGATCCCAACACAAATGCCTACGCCGAGAGCATTTTCCCGTACCTCGTGGAGCTGCTGCGCGAGAACATTGAGCTTGTTCTTGCCTACAACATTACAGACAACGACCTGACCATCGCCTCGCCGGAGCGAGCCGCGATATGCTCGCGGTGTGTACTGCGGCGCCACGCAGAAGATCGTAGACTGTGTGGACGATCTCATGGCGAGGCGATTTTCTCGAGGGCTACATTCTCAACGACCTCGCCAACGAGGTGCTTTTCAACGCCTCAAACGCGATGAACCGCCGGCTTTATAACGAGTTCAAGGCGCAGGGGCGCCATCTCAGCTCAAACTGGCGCTGACCGCGGTGTTACCGGCGTCGCCGCCGCCAATGACCACAACGTCGGGGCCGCGCGCGTTCACCGCGGGCTCGCCTTATCGAGCACCGAGACGGTCGAAGCCGTCAGGTAGTCCACGGCATACACCACGCCCGGGGCATCAATGTTCGCAGCCGAAAGCCCACGCGAACACGGCGCCGGCAGCTTCAAAGTCGTCAAAGTCGTCAGCGTGGCCGCAGGATCGCTCACGTCGGCACCCAGCTCGAACACAATGCCCAACTCGCGCATGAGCGCCACGCGGCGCTCGACCGCGGACTTCTCGAGCTTCATGTTGGGAATGCCGTACATGAGCAAGCCGCCCGGACGGTCATCGCGCTCAAACACCGTCACGCGGGCACCTCGACGAGCGGCTCCCATGCAGCCACCGGGCCAGCCGGGCGGGAGCCCACCGGCAACGTGGGCGCGCCCTCCCCCTGCCGGCTCAAAGCGGCGCCTTGGCCGCCGTTGGCCCACTCGCGGTCGCCGCGCGCTCGTTGTCATGGATCGTCGTGGGCTGGCCATCGACCGGCGGGGTTGCATGCGGCCTCGCACAGCGCGGGGCACACGCGACTCGTGAACTCAGGCATGGGCGAGGTGATGACAGGCGCTCAGCCTCGTCCCAAAGAGCCGCGGTACCCAGCTCGTTCCACTCGGGAATCGGGTTGTGCGGCGGACAACCGCTCGGACGTGCCTTGCCAAAGCTCGCGCCCATCTGACAAAACGCCACACCGCACATCATGCGGCGGCTCGCTGGCAGGCACGGCGCGCGTCGTCGTCCGAAACTCCGGCGTACACGGATCGAAAATCGCGGCTGCGCTTCCTCCACGGGGAGGGCGCGGCTCGAATCACGCGATCGATATCAAAAGAAAGCTTACCCGCTGGCACTTACGCCTCCCTTCTTGGTCGAAGCAACAAACTGGCAGCGGCGTCACCCAGCGTCAGCGGCGCCACCCACCACATCAAAGCGAGCGACATCCGCGGCGCTCGCGACCAGTCTGATGTCAAACGCCAGCTCCTCAGCCTGCGCATGCGTCTTGCCCACGGCCTCGGCCGCAGCGACAATCGCCAGCGCGCTCGTACTCGGTCGGAATGACTTTCACAAAGTGCTTGCTCATCGTCTCAAAGCTGTAGAGCAGCTTGATGCCGCGCAGGCTCTGCGTCGCGTCCACGTGCTCTGGATGAGTTCTCGGAAATCTGCGCCAGCTCGTCGGTCGTCAGGGCCTTAAGCTCCACGCTCTCGTGGTTCACGCGGGCGTCAGGCGTGCCGTACTGGTCAAAAGACATAGGCCGCCGCCCGTCATGCCGGCGGCAAATTTCTGCCCGACCTCGCCCAGGATGAGCGCCGGACCCCGTCATGTACTCGCAACCATGGTTTACCCTCGCCCCCACGGTGGCGCCGGTTGCGCACGGCAAAGCGCTGGCCGGCAAGACCGTTAATGAAGCCGCGGCCGCTCGTGGCGCAAAAGAACGCAACGTTGCCCCACGATGATGTTCTCGTCGAACTTGTAGGTCTTTATGCGGGTTAAGGGCGCACCGACTCGCCGCCGAGGCGCGCGAAAGTAGTCGTTGGCGTCGCCGCACGTTGAGCATGTGCCGCTTGCGGCAGAAGGAAGGCATAAAGCTCTGACCGGCCAGGCTGCATCTCGACAATCGTGATGGTGATGGAGCCGGCGCGGGCGAGCCCTCGGGATGCGCCTTGGTCACCGCGTTGCCCAAGATGAATTGCCCACGCAGCGGTTGACGTTAGCGACATCGGCGCGGAAGCAGATCGAACTTTGAGTGCGCACAAACAAAGGTAGTCCGGCGATGTCTTGTCGGCTTTGTCCGCAGCCATCTGCGGCGGGAAGTGACCGTCGGCGCCGGAATATGCACCGAACTCGCGGGTCGCGCGCCGCTGGCGACCGATCGAGCAGGTGGCCTTGCGTTGCCGGGACTCGCGTCTGGCGCAAAGCTTCCAGGATGACCGACCATCTCGTCAAACGGTGCGGAAGCGCGAGGAACCATGATCGCAAACTGCTCGGCCACAAAAACATAAGTGCTCAGCGTGCTCCGAGGCTTACCACGCGAAGCTTTCGGCGTGACGCAGGCGGCAGTTTTGCGTCGTACGCGCGAACCGAACTTGAACGTCACTGCTGGCGGAATCGCCGCCTATGGGAAGCAACCCATGGAGATGAGCGGCATGGTCGCCAACGCCAGCTCTCGGCAGCAACGCGGCGACGCATCGGTACCGTCCATGAAGCTTGCCGTCGACGCCGAGCACGCGCGACGAACGTTGCAGCAGCGTCTGCTGGGCCTCCGGCAAGGCCAACTCCAGCGGCGAACCCAGCCGAATAGAGTCGCCGCTTGCACACCGAGCTTTGCCAGGCCGCTGATCCGTCGGTCAGCGCCCGCCAACACCGGTGGCGATGGTGCTTCGGCCCGCTCATGACCAGCTTTCGGCACGTGACGCGCGCGCCGGGGTTGGCGTTCTTAAGGTCAAAATATTCAGCTCTCGCGGTCCTCGATGGAAAGTAGATGTCGGTGGCGAATCACGGCGTAAGAGATCGAGCCGGTGCCGAGGCACGTGAACTGACGGACACCTCGGCAATCCCGTGGGTAGACCTTCTCTGCGGGCAGGTGGCGCGCGCCTCGCTCGGGCTTAGCCTTGCGCCATCTTGAATCTCGAAGACTGCAGCTGCACAGGTAGCGGCTCGTCGCGCCAAAAGCGCAAGCTTGCTACCTGCTTGATGGCGGAGTTCTTTGGAGTCGCCGTAGCCAGCGAGGACCTCGCGACGCGACGATCTCACGCCTCCTCGCCGGAAAGCGAAACCTGCCGTGCAGGCGGTTCATGGCGATGGCCATGCACTCGTGTGCCTCTTTGCTGATGGAGCCGTACGACATGGCGCCGGTGTTAAAGCGGCGGGACGATGTTGAGCGCGGGCTCGACCTCGTCGAGCGAAACCGGCGTGCGGCCGCTGGCATCAAAGTCGAGCAAAGTCGCGCAGGCGCACGGCGCACGGTGCGGTGCAGGCGGGCGCGCTGTACTCACTTAAAGGTGTCGTAGCTGTCTCACGGCAGGCGGTCTGCGGTAAGTAGACAGTCTGCGGATCGATCAGGTGATCGCCGCCGAGTGGGCGCCACTTGGTCAGACCCAGTGTGGGCAGTTGATCGGGAGCCGGGCTTTGGCGATGGCGAGCGCGGGCGTCGTAGCGCTCGTTTTGCTCCGCGCTCAACGTCCTCGACACCATGTCGCCAATACTGGCTCACCGTGCCCGGCGAAGTATGCGTTAACGAACTCCGGCGTAAAGCCCCACGGCCTCGAAGATCTGCGCGCGGGTGGTAGCTCTGCGCGATGACACTACACGCATCGACATGATGGAGACGATGCCGGCGGTCGCGGCCTTGTTGTGGTGCCAATGCCTGCTCCGCCGTCACGTCGGTCGCCGCGTCGAATCGCGGATGCATCGCGTGGTGCCACCCATGGATAGATGCCGCTCGCTGAAGTAGCCCACCAGTGCCTGCAAAGTCCGTGCGGGACACACGGCGCGTCGCGCACTCCACCACGATGTCGGCTGCCAAGGTGCTTGCGCGCGGATCGGAGTGCAGTTGTGTACGCAGCCCACGGCGAGCAACGACGGCACGGACGCTTCGCGCAGCGGCACGCGTGCGATCGCTGCAGCACCGCGATGTGCACGCCGTCGCGAACCGCGCCTCGCGTCCTCTGCGAAGCTTACAGCGAGCGCGGCCCTTTGCAGCACTCCTCAGCCAATCGCGGCAGCGGTGAGCAGCACGGAAGCGCGGCGGGTGCTTAAAAGCCGCACCGCGGTCGATGGCTTTACGAGATGCGGTGCGGCTTTCCTCGCTCAGCGGCGGACGCTCCAGGCGCGCCAGCTGGCAGAGGGCGTGCGAGAGTCCTCGAAGCGGGTTGCCCGTGGTTGCGTGCAGGCACGTGGTCAGGAAGTCGCACCATGTGCTCGCGCAGCATCGGTCCGGAGGATTCGTGACCTGGGCGGAGCAGCTGATAAAGTAGTCAAGAACAGGCGCGTCTTCTTGAACGAGCAGGCCAGCGAGTGCGTCGATGCTCATCGGGCGAGGCAGGGCGCTTGCTTGCTGACCATGGGACGCACGACCTCGTCGCGTCATCCCAGTGGTAGCCTGCCGAAGCTTGCAGCCGCTCGCGGCGGCGGCGCACCTCCGGCGTCCTCCGGCGGGCGTTGCCGCAACAGGTTCATCGAAGCGCGTCGGCAGGCGGCATTCTCCTCGGCTCCATCACGGGCGGGCTTTCTTGGCATAGCAGGCGCGTCGTTGCCGACCTCGAGCAATAATACGGCA
>VOFK01002869.1_pt1 | contig 24461 bp, 35 predicted proteins | sample 5384121 | NCBI WGS metagenome assembly VOFK01 (sample SAMN12384730, study PRJNA508395) | human gut metagenome | isolation source: healthy gut J | host: Homo sapiens | reverse complement strand
GTGTCATATCACAAGCAAAGGGAAGAATAAGCCGTTTCCCGGGGCGGGTAAGGTCTTTTTAAACGGAAGATTATTACAGTCTGCGGCAGTGGACTATACAGTCCGCTGCCGCAGACTGTAGTAATTCGACAGACAAACAGGCATAACCGAAAGGACGAAAACGCTTGGTCCGGCTAATGAAACGGCTTAGGAAACTCAAAAACACATGCAGGGATTGAAAACCGGAGGAGACAACATCAGGGGACAAGTATTTGATTGATATGTTAAATCTCCAAGAATAATGACTGACCCTAACTAATTCCCCCAAGTTTTCAAACTGAGCCCTACCTACCAATCCAAAAAATCGGCTTTAGAGGTTCCTGGCGGATTTTAAACCACCAAGATAATCTCTTTATTTCCAATTGATTAGAATCTCTTTAGCTTCGCTACTGTAAAACAATTGTAAAACAAATATTCTGTTTAAATCGTTTATTAATAAGCACAAAGATAAAATGATAATTTTGATTTGCAAAGAAAAAATGGAAAGAATTATTCTATTTCTTCTTAAATATTTCACCTTGATACCATTACCATATTTTGATTTATCTATTTCTGTAAAATTCACTCCATTTTTTTTTTAAATTATATCATTTTTAAGAACTCTCCACCCAAAAAAGTACATAATCAAAAAAACTATTACAAACCAGCAAACACTTAATCACTAGTCAAAAAGTATAAACTGAAAATTGAATATATTCATTGATATTGGGAAGTTTTTCATTACTTTTGTTTAAAATCTTAATTGGTAACTTTTTAATAATGGAAAGATAAATGGAGCCCACAAACAACAACTTTGATATAAAGAATAGCTTAAAAAAACTAAAAGAATTAGTTAATCAGAAAGGATACTTTTATTCTCTGCTAATGATACTTTTGGATGATTTTCATATAAACGTCTTGGATTTGCAAAACTTAAATCCTTACGAACGCGTTTCGACAAAGGAAGCAGCACTCCTATTAGGATATTGGGTTCAGAACAATAGTAGTTTAGAAGATACTCCAGAAAACATAGAAGAATTACTTCACATGAAAAAGCATACTTACAAACTCTTGGAAGATTTGCATTTTGCAATGAATGCTCCTTGTCTGGAATATATAAAGCAAAATATGGAGAAACAAGAAAAGGGAGAAAGCCTTGATGATACAAAAGATATATTTGGCAAGGCTGCAAGCATGCGCGAAGCAATATTTTATGCAGCCGATTCCATATATGACTATGAATATATGAAATTTCTTGGTGCTAAATATAAGTATGATGCTGGATGGCTACAAAATAACAGAGGGTTTGTTGTTGAAGAAGTCAAAAATATAGCATTTCGAATTAAACATATACTTTCAGAAAAAAGTCGAGTTATTGATTTTGTTTCATTACAGAAAGCTAAAGAATTGATGATGAAATCTAAAAAAGGGAAGAAGAATAAAAATAATGTTGATGAACTTCTTGAAGCAATAGATTTATATCAGTACAGGAAACTGTTTGATATAAATTGCTATTCCAAAAATGAGTCAGAAAGAGAAAAAGGTCTCAAAGAGTTTTGTAAAAACATTTTATCCCTATTTATTGTTGACAAAAATGATTTAAATGATTGTAAAGGTATTGATGATTTCTTTTATAATTTCTCTTTTGAGATTACTCCTACATGTAATCAACAGTTCATAGAACCTGGACAACAAAATATTTTCCAAAGTACTCCTATTATAAAACTATCTGAAAATAAATATTTTATTCCGCTTCTTTATCTTCTTTTCGAGTCAATATATGAAACTCCTTATTATTGGCTTATTTCTGATGAAAGTTATAGAAAGAAAGCAGGTTCACATAAAGGAGATGCAGGAGAAGATATGGTGTATGATTTATTAATGCCGGTGTTTGAAAATAATATATATAAAAATATATTAATAAAAACATCAAAGAAAAACACTAAAACAGATATTGATATACTTTGTTTATTAGGTAATAAGGCGCTATGTATTCAAGTAAAATCTAAGAAACTCACCGAATTGGGCTAAAACGGGAAACGATGATAGTTTACAGAAAGATTTTTAAAGGTGCAGTTCAAGATGCTTACGACCAAGGTTTATTAAGCCGTAAAAATATACTATCAAACAGCGCACGATTTATACTTAAAGATGGGACAGAGCTAAATTTTGCAGAGCAAATTAATGAGGTATATTTACTATGTATTACTATAGAAAATTATCCTGCCTTAACCCATCAGGTTCACATTTTACTAAATCGAAAAGAAAATGAACCTGCTCCTGTCGTTTTTAGTGTATTCGATTTGCATTTAATATCTTTCTATTTAAAAGACCCTTATGATTTTATGTATTATATACGCCAGCGCATTGCAACAGTTGACTATTACCATACAGGAGAAGAAATTAATTATCTTGGTCATCACCTACTCAATAAATTGTGGATTGACAAAAAATACACATACTGTGTATTAGATAATTCCTATGCAAGCGCAATAGATCGTAATTTCTACCCTTATTTAGCAGAAATTGAAATATCAGATCAAGGGGATGATATAAAAAAGCGCTGGGTAAATACAGAGTTTAGTGCGTTATGTGATGAAATTAAACAGTATAAAGAGCCACATATCACCGATATTATTTTTTAATCTGTTAGATTTAAATGGTGATACGATAAACAATTTAATGGAATCTATCAAAACTGTAAAAAAGAATAGTATTGACAAGAAAAAGAATATTAGTGCCACTCTATTGTTTAATGAAGAGGAGTATAATTGGGGAATAACATATCTAACATGTTACACATTTAATCCTCATGTTTTATATAAAGAATTATTTTGCCAATGCGAGATAAAGAAATATGAAGCTAAGGCAAATAAATGGATTGGATTAGCAAGTTTCACTAATTCAACAAATTTCACAGATATAATTTTATACGATTCTTCTGACTGGTTCTATGATGAAATTATAGAAAAAATAGCTATGGATTACACACAAAAAAACAACAAAAGACAAATAATTACAGTTGATAAAAAAGTAGGCAGAAATGATCCCTGCCCTTGTGGAAGTGGTTTAAAATATAAAAGATGTCATGGAAGAAATAATTAAAAAATCAACTTATAATTCCTAAAATAATATTCACATAATTCAGCAATATGAGATAAGTATACATATATTAAAAACCTGTTTTTATCAAATCAAACACTGATTAATCAGATGAAATGATCGTAAAAAAATCTATTGACATGAAAAAACATACGCAATGAATACTAATTGACTGTCAGAATTAAAATACAACATATGCAATGATATTTACGCATGATTACTATTGAATGTATTTTTAGTCATATCTAAATCTTCAATGTTAAGCCATGATAGACAAATACTTCCGTAAAGCAGCTATCTCGGCTTCAACAACCAACTTCTTAAAATCTTCCGGCAGCTGTTCCGTATGTGACTTCTCCAAAGCTTTGTAGTAGTTTACCTTTGCATCATTACTACCTTTCAAGGTAATAATAACATAGCCATGACGAAGAAGATACAAGTTCATCAACAAACGAGAGGTACGCCCGTTACCATCTATAAACGGATGAATCCGCACCAGTTCGTCATGCAGGTAGGCAGCAATAAGAACTGGATGCACCTTTTCTGCTTCCATTTGCTTGAAACGGAGAATGAAATCTTCCATTTGCTGCTCTATCAGATACGGTTGCGGTGGCATATGTGTACTACCTGAAATCATAACAGGAACGGTGCGGTATCTTCTGGCATTTTCTCGGTCTATTCCATGAAGAATAAGGGCGTGTATCTCTTTGATGGTTCGTTCGCTTATCTCTATATCTTGTTTGGCAATATCTTTAATATAGCTGATAGCTTCTGCATGATTGATTGCTTCCAAATGTTCACGCATGGATTTCCCCGAAATAGTAACGCCTTCGTTCACTACAAGGGCAGTTTCCTGTAAAGTGAGCGTGTTACCTTCTATACGATTACTTTCGTAGGTGTATTCAATATCCAAAGCATCTTGAATCTTTTCCAAGGCTTCTTCGGGCAATGGACGTAAAGCCGATAGCTGTTCTTTCTGGACATCCACCTCTTTCAGCATAACATTCATATCTTCACTCATGGTTATTCTATTTCTTTAATTCGTTCTACTTGCTTATTTAGGAAATAATCGGCATACGGAGAATAACTTCCTGTTTCATAAAAGCCAATCAGCCCTTTCCTGTAATTCAGTATATCGGCATCCCTTGAAGAATAAACAGGGGATAATATCAGCGTTCATCAATGCAATGCTTTCCATCATTCGGGAGGTACGTTTGTTCCCGTCTATAAAAGGTTGTAGTTTGGCAATGTTACAATGAATATAAACGGCTCGCTCCAATGGATTTGTATATTGTTCTTGCAGATAAAGTATTTCATTCAACTTTGCCCGAATATCATGCAAATCCTTTGGCGGTATATATTCCGTGCCGCTAATACGAACAGCCCTTGTCCTTAAAAAAGCCTGATTCTTCATCAGAAACCAACCCTGTAGATATGGATTGATGCACGCTGAATAAAGTACGCTCATCTATCATTTCCTGATTTTTTCCTTTATTGATATATTCCAGTTCGGAAATGAAAGTATTATATAAATTCTTCAACATCTTGGCATCCTCATATTTCTTTTCAGAGGTGATGCCATCTTTAAGCAATGCTTCTGTTTCCACATAAGTATAAGTGTTACCCTCAATTTTTCCTGAATAGTAACACCATACAACGGCTAAGTCCTTTATTTCATTTGAACGCAAATCCGATAGCTTTGCCAAAGGATGATTCAAAATGAATTGCGCTTTTTCCTGCTGCTCTTCATTAAATATCTGTTCCATTGTTTATGGTCAAATCTTGTTATTTCCTATAATACTCTTACCTTCATAATACTTAATCCTGCCTTTAAGTTCATCAATATCTTTCTTGATGGAATCAGAGATAGGAATATTATGCTTATCCAAAAAAGCAGTGAGCTTTTGAAGCTCTTCCTGTACTTCCATTTTTCGGATGCCGTAATAATAGGTAGAAGTGAAATCAAATTCATCTTTGGTCATCAATACCCGTGCCACATCTTTAGGAGTTGTCTTGTCGGTGATATGAACATCTGTTTCCAGTAAAGAGGAAATGTACTTTAAATCCGAAGCATCAGGACTATACTGCTTTTTTAGTACATCAAAATAAGAATTAAACTTTTGTTCTTTAGCATCCCATTCAAGTTTCACCATTCCAAAACCGTGAATAGAGTAAGCTATCACCTTTTTAATAAGTCCTTCCAGTTCTTCCTTACTGATACAAACCCCATCTGATGCACCGGCAGAATAGTTATCAAAAAAATAGGCTGGTTCTACATTAAAGTATTGAGCCATACTTAATAATGTGTCTATTTTAGTAGAGTTTGCCTTAATGATTTTGTGCAAGCTCTGCTCTGTCATGCCCAATTCAACAGCAGCCTGTTTCATTGTTACGTTTTTCTTTTCACACAACTCCTTTATTCTTTCAAGATGAACCATATAATTGTATTCAAAAGTCAAACACTAAACAAATAGTTTAGCTTTTTAGATATATTATTTCTATATTTGCAGCATCAAAGATAAGAAATAAAATTTAGTATTCAAATAGTAAACAGATTTTCTAACTAAAAAAGTAGAAGCATGGAAACAGTAATTGTAACTACAGAATCCGCTATCGAAAAGATAATGGAAAGAGTCTTGGATAAGAAGTTGCCAAAGCCTCCTGAATCGGATGTAGAGAAGACTTATAGTATTAATCAAGTAGCCAGAATGATGGGACGATCACACAAGAAAATTTCAGACCTTGTGGCAGCAGGTGTACTAAAGGCTACTGCTGATAACCGAATTTTTGAGAGTTCTATTAAAGAGTACAACAACACAAGTAGAGCTAATTGCTAAACTAAAAGTTGAACTAAAATTCTTTTCATCCACCACCTGAAAGAGTAAGGTAGCGTTTCTGCAAAAGGAACGCTACCCGCAAATGAACTGACATGACAATATCCAAAGAAACAAATATCTGCATATCAGAGCTAAAAAAGGAGGATAGCTTTTCTATTTTTCCTAAATTGATAAGGGAAATTATAAACGAAACGAAAGCCACTCTGAACTATCCTACAGACTTTATTGCTTCCGCTATATGCTTTACCTTATCCGTAGATATAGGCAACAATTTTGTAGCAAAGGTAAAGGAAGGCTGGAATGAACGTGCCATCTTGTACATGGCAATCATCGGACGTTCAGGAGTAAACAAGAGCCATCCGCTTAGTTTTGCCATGCAGCCATTGTTTGAACTGGATATTAAATCATCCGTAAAATATCAGAAAGAGCGAAGAGAATATGAAAAATACATTCTTGCTTGTAAAAAAGAGAAAGAAGATAAGGAGCAAGCGACAGAACCCGTATTAGAAAAGTTTATTGTGTCGGATATTACTCCTGAACGGCTTATCACCATTCATCAGGATAATAAAAGAGGAATCTGCCTGTATGTGGACGAACTGATGTCATAGCTAAAAAATTTCAATCGCTATAATAGCGGTTCGGAAGAACAATTTTGGCTATCCGTGTTCAGTGGAAAACCTATTATACTTGATAGACAAGGAAATAAGAACTCCGCATTCATCAAACATTCTTTTATATCTGTAATTGGCACGATACAAAAAGGACTACTCAAAGAACTGGCGAAAGGGGAAAGGAGTGAGAACGGTTTTATCGACCGTATTTTGTTTGTCTTCCCACCTAATCTGAAAAAAGAGTACTGGAACGAGCTTGAATTATCCACACACATAGTTCCTCTTTGGAACTCCATTGTAAAGAAACTAACAGACATCCAGTGCATTACAGATGAAGACGGGGAACTTGTACCTACCCAACTTCCTTTTAATACGGAAGCCCGTACACTGCTTTATCATTGGCAGCATAAGAATACAGATTTATGTAATAGCGAAATGGATGAAGTGTTAGTTGGCGTATATAGCAAGCTGGATATATATGTTATCCGCTTTAGTTTGATATTACAGCTCTCACGGTGGGCTTGTGATGAAAGCGATAAAAAGGAAATAGACAGTACAAGTGTTGAAGGTGCAATATCAATCGTTGAATATTTCCGCATTACAGCCAAAAGGGTACAAGGTATAACAAACTCATCGGCTATGTTAGAACAGTTACCGACAGATAAACTTTCGTTATATAATGCTTTACCTGTGGAGTTCACTACAAGCGAAGGCATTACTGTTGCTCAAAAGCAAAAATATTTCAGCAGATTCATTCAAACGCTTTTTGGCAGATAAGAAAGGAAAACTATTTGAAAATGTCAAGCATGGAAGATATAAGAAGCTGATATAATAAAGTCCGCATTTCTCACACTTTCCACATTTTGGCTTATTTTCAATTGATTATCAATAATGTATATGTGCGCATAAAAGTAGAAATCGCCACACTTTATGCCACCGTTAAAAAATGGCGAAGATAAAGATTATGACCTATCAGGAAGCTAACAATATAAATATCAAGGACTATTTGGAATCATTGGGCATTCTGCCCGTAGTGGATAAACTTTATTACGGTATGTACCACAGCCCGTTTAGGCAAGACGATACACCCAGTTTCAAGGTGGATTACGGTGTAAACCTTTGGTGTGACTTTGGAACGGGTGAAGGTGGCTCGCTTATTGACCTTGTGATGAAACAACACGACTGCAATGCTTACGGGGCTATCAGCCGACTGGAACATGGCTATTACTCCGCCGATACCTTTTCTTTTCAAGGGAAAATATCACCGAAAGGAATCCGGCAAGGGAGGAAAGGAAGCGACCAGCCAGCCCGGTAGAAATCCGTAGCATCCAGCCGTTACAGAATCCGGCACTTACCAATTATCTGAAAAGCCGGGGAATTGCGCCCGAAGTGGCAGCGGACTATGTGCAGGAAATGTATTATCGTGTAAATGGAAAGTCACTTTTTGCACTCGCTTTCAAGAACAATGCAGGAGGGTATGAACTACGCAATCCCGGTTACAAAGGCTGCACCTTTCCCAAAAACATTACACGCATACAGTTTGCAGGAAAAAGGAACGATGCCTGTTTCGTGTTCGAGGGATTTATGGACTACCTTTCTTTTCTGACTATTCGGCACAAGAACAGCCCGGCTTATCCCTGTATCGACTGGCAGGATTACATCATCCTGAACTCGACCGCCAATATGGATAAAGCATTATACCCGTTAGGCGAGTACGAAAAGATACACTACCTTTTGGATAATGACGAAGCCGGACGTAAAGCCACCCAAGACATACTAAAGGAATACGGCTGGCGTGTGCGTGATGCCTCACACCTGTACAGCGGACACAAAGACTTGAACGACTACCTATGCCAAAAGTCCAGCCAGCCGACAGAGAGGATGCAACAGCCGAGCAAACTAGCGCAGCCGGAGAAGCAAACGCAGTCTGCCAAGCAACCGAAGCAGGAAGAGAAAAACGAACAATCTCCCGGTGAAAAAAGAAGAAGGGGCAGACGGCTGTAGGTAGGAGAACAGGCAAGGCGTACCAATGGCAAGCAGTGTAATTTAGGAGAGCAAGGTTATGTTTCGGTAGACCGAAACCCCTTGCTTTGCCTGACAGCAAAGAAAATTTCTCCCGTTGGTCGCAATTTTAAAGATACCACCCAATAAGTAAAACATATGACAGAGACAAGGAACAAGTCAGGAGGTCGCCCGGCAAAGAGCCGGATAGACAAACAAAAGAGAGTAGTCAGTACGAAGCTGACCGAGCTTCAATACTACGCCATCAAGAAGCGAGCCGGAGAATCCGGTCTGCCCGTCAGCGAGTACGTCCGGCAGGCGGTTGTTTCGGCAGAGATAACACCCCGACTAAACAGGCAGGATGCTGACACCATCCGCAAGCTGGCAGGAGAAGCCAACAACATCAACCAACTGGCACACCGTGCCAATGCGGAGGGTTCGCACTGGTGGCGGTGGAACTGGTCAAACTGAAAAATAGAATCGTTGAAATCATAAACCAACTTTCGGATGATTGGAAAAATAAAAAAGGGAAGCGGATTTAAGGGTTGTGTAAACTATGTACTGGGTAAGGAACAGGCAGCCTTACTTCATGCCGAGGGAGTGTTAGCGGAAAGTAGTCGGCACATCATACGCAGTTTCTGTATGCAAACCGAAATGAACCCCGGCTTAAAGAAGCCAGTCGGACACATTGCGCTAAGTTATTCGGCAGTGAATGTGCCAAAGCTGACGGACGAAAAGATGATACAATTGGCGCAGGAATATATGCGTGAAATGAAAATCACTGATACGCAGTACATCATCGTGCGCCACCAAGACAGGGAGCATCCGCACGTGCATATCGTATTCAACCGGATAGACAACAACGGAAAAACAATTTCGGATAAAAACGATATGTACCGGAACGAACAGATTTGCAAGAAGCTGAAAACCAAACACGGGCTTTACTTTGCAGGTGGAAAGGAACAGGTAAAGCAGCACCGCTTGAAAGAGCCGGACAAATCGAAATACGAGATTTACACGGCAGTAAAGAATGAAATCGGCAAATCCCGGAACTGGCAACAGCTACAACGGCAGTTAGCTGAAAAAGGTATTGGCATTCAGTTCAAGTACAAAGGGCAGACGGATGAAGTACAAGGCATTTCCTTTTCCAAAGGTGAATATACGTTCAAGGGGTCGGAGATAGACCGGAATTTCAGCTATTACAAATTAGATAAATATTTCGGTGATGCAGGACTGACTACTACCGGAAGCAACAGGCAGTCGGTTGGCGAATCCATTCGGGAGCCAGTAGCCATGCCCGGCAAAGCAGATAATTCATTTGTCACAGGTTTGGGCGGTCTGTTTTCCGCTTCATCCTCTCCGGCTGATGAAATACCCGACAACCTTGATTTAAGAAAAAAGAAGAAGAAAAAGAAACGACAATTTAAGTTATAGACGTATGGAAGAGAATTTGATTTTAGAGGGGCTTCTCTCTATGGTTACGGAACTGAAAGAGAAGCAGGAACAGCAGGTTACACCTGCCAGCCGGGAGGAAACGATAAACCGGTTGGATGTTATCGAGCAGCGCATTTTGGAGATACGGAACAAGCCCACTATTCCTGAAAACGCAGTGCAGGAGATTCTAAACCAAATCGGCAGTATCAGGAAAAGGCAATCTGAAAATCAGAAACAAGACCTTGAAGATATAAAGGGAATGATTGTGGCTTCGCACAGGTATTTTAAGGAGCGGTTAAAGGTATTATTTCCGGAGATGCGCAGCAGCCTGAAAAGGCGGAACCCGTTTCACGCTACGATAGAATTCTAAGCCGGATAACTCCGTTCCTGCAACCGAAATTCTTTCTTTTTTCAGCAGGATGTATCGTTTGCCTTGTATCGCTGGCGTTGAACATTCGTTTTGTAGAACGTATGCAGCAGTTACAGGACAATGATATAAAATACCGTTATCTCCTGATGAAAGGAGAAGCAGAGGGAAGCGACATCAATTTGCTGGAAATGAATTTCAGCCGGGAACGGGATAACGCTTTTATCCAAAGCCTGACTGATACGGTGATTGATTTTGAATACCGAAGTCGAAAGCAAGCGGAAGCACTGGAAAGTGCAAGGCTGCTGGACGAGCAAGCCAAACATCTAAAGGAACAGACGAACAAGTTAGGGAAGCCATAAGAAGCAGAAAGCCGGAGCGGTTGATACCCACCACTTCGGCTTGTCTATTTCACTTCTTCTTTTTGGCGCAGTGTTCTTTCTCGAACTTGCGCAGCGTAACAGCATTGAACCGTTCCTTAATGAATGCCCGTACATCCGAAGTACGGTAATACACTTTTCCACTAAGGGTAAAGATAAGGCAGTACACCAATGGCACGGTATCGCTGCAAGGTCTTGATACTCACCTTGAACAGCAGGCACAAGTCCTGATTATCCAGCAGGTTGTCATCTTCGGGCAGCACCTTGTCGGCTGTATGCAGTGCCCGTACATCTTTGCAAAGCTCGTCCAGCTTGTCGAACAGCTTCTGCATCCACTCCTTGAAATCATAGTTCCTATATACATAGTTGCTTCATTTTTCTGATTATACATACTTGTTTGTCAATCGATTGATGAAGCAAAGTTCAGAAAATAGGGTTGAAAAAAGACGGGGAATAGACCATCTACTCCCTGATAAATATTTTATATATAATTGAAAACCAACAGGTAATCATATCTCATAAAAAACCGTTTTCTTTGCTCTTCTGACTAATAGCCATACTTATACGGCTTAAAAGCCAGTACGTTTATCGGGTTTCCGCTTAAGTACTTCATCTCTTTTTTTGTATATATCCGCAAATTTGAAATTAAATAAAAGTTCAAAACCATTAGCTAACATACTAAAAGGAATATTTTTTCCATCAATACCATTAATGCTGTTTGAATAATAAAGCCCACAAATATTTTCCATAACATCGGTGTAATTAATAACACTCGGATTCAGATATAAAGGAGATTGCCATTTTGTTTCTATATTAATGAAATATTTTGGATATTGCATTTGGCGATATATTAGTTCTAATTCTTTGTTAATCAACAACAATACTTTATCTGAATAAACTATTTTTAAAATATCTCCTTTATTTCCATATGATAGTTCCAAAGATTTTATCATTTCAAATTCTACTTGTGTTATATTGAGCGTACGAATACGTTTTCTATTATCGTTTTCTGTATCTAAATATAAAATTAATGTTTCCATAAATTCTTTATATACATCTTTTAATTCCCCTTCAGAATCCGAGCTACTTTTATACAAAGGATTTGATAATATTGCATATAGTTTGGTGTCAAGAATATCCCACATAGCTAAATGTTTCTTTTGAGATATAATAGTAAGGGGGTAAATTTCAAAACTGAATATACCCCCTTGTCGCTATTATCTTTTCTTTTTTAAGATTTTCTTTTGCTTATTAATTCTAATCTGTCTAAAGCAACAGTACTTTTTAAGTAATCCAAAGGCAACTATCACTTGCTTACCTTTGTATCTCTAAGACATTTCCGGTGGCGGTTTGTCCCTTCAATCTAACAATATCTCCTTTTTCGATTATGGTATTTTTCAAGGATTGTTCTTTAGTCAGTTTACCTACCTTCATTGTAGCAGATAAAGTTGCTTCTTTCCCAAGTTCTGAATTACTATTCCCTAAAATCTCTTTTTTCTTCTATCTTCCCAAAAATCTTATCACGGGCTATAGACTGTAAAAAACTATCCATATTAATAAAATCTTCTCCCTAACTTTGCGGAAGATTCGATAATAATATCTTTCGGTAAACCAATCCGTGTTGCGACCTCAACGGCAAAAGAGCTACCCGGATTACCAATAGAAAGTCTATAAAGGGGTTGCATACGTTCAGCATCGTAAAGCATTGCGCCATTAATAATACCATCAGTCTCATAGGCGAAATGTTTTTTAAGTTTTTGAAAATGTAGTGATAACTCCGAAGCTACCTTTTCGATTAAACCTGTCAAGCAAAGTTTCGGCAATAGCACCACCTATTTGTGGCTCTGTTCCACTTCCGAATTCATCGATTAAGATTAGCGTCTTATTATCACATTGCTCCACAAAATATTTTCATATTTGTAAGGTGTGAAGTATATGTACTAAGACTATTCTCAATACTTTGCCCGTCACCTATATCTACAAATATATGGTCAAATATTCCGGTTCGCGAATTTTCATGTACAGGAATAAGTAATCCGCATTGCAACATATACTGTAAGAGTGCAACTGTTTTCAGACAAAGAGACTTCCCCCGGCATTTGCTCCTGAAACGATTAGTAATCTATTTTTTCGTTTAGAACAATATCTAAAGGATGCGCTTGCTTTCCCTGTTGAAATAGCTGTATGTTCAATAAAGGGATGTATAGCTTGCGCCCATTCTACTTGCTGTTTGTTCTCAAAAATCGGTGGTTTAATGCCATTTATACGTACTCCAAATAATGCTTTTGCACGGATGAAATCAATATCTCCCATAAAGTTGTATGAATGGGAAAGGTCTGATAAATGCGGGCGGATAAGGTCGGTAAATTCTATAAGAATTTTCACAACCTCACGACGTTCATCGGCTTCTAATTCTCGAAGTCGGTTGTTGGCTTCTGCAACAGCTTCGGGCTCAATAAATACAGTTTTTCCACTCCCTGAACCGTCATGTACACGTCCTTTGATTTTTCGTTTATTAGCGGCATCAACAGGGATTACCATATGTCCGTCACGCAAACTGATACTTGCATCTTTTCCTAACAAACCAGCTTTCTGGGCATCACGTATAGCATTTTGCATATTACGTGATACAGCTTTTGTTGCTTCCATCTTATTTCTGCGGATATCTGCAAGCTGACGTGAGGCATTATCTTTAACTTGGTGTGATGATTTATCTAATATAGAGTTTGCCTTATCTATAATTACAGGAAAAATTTTGATACTGTCTGCCATTATAGTTAAAGCAGGGTATTTAAACTCCCCTTTGTCTGTCTTTGCCGCATGCAAATAGTTTACTATATTATTGATTGCTTGCAATGAATTCATTAAGTTTGAAATTTCTTCTTCTGAGAGCCAAGCGGTAACATCATTCTTTATCTTGTGTAAAGAATCACGGACATCAAAAAATTATCTGTAGGAAAATCCTCTTTATTTCGTATAATCTGCGCAAACTCTCCTGTTTGCTCTAACCATTTTTCAAGGGTGGCAAAGTCTGTTGAGAAACTCATATTTGTTACTTTCTCTTCTCCAAGAGAGCATAAACACTTTTCTATAATATATTGACGAACTGTATCAATTCCAATTCTCTGTTCAAAAATTATTCGGGTAAATCATAATCTCAAATATTATTACTATATCAGCTACCAGCCATCAGTAAACTGATAGACCAATATACAGTTGATAAAAAATAAATTAAATAAAACTGAGATTGCCCATATTCCGACAAGACACTAAACTTCTGATAGACAAGGGCTGCCTATTTAGTACCATTGGCATCTCAAAGGTTAGAGATGCGAACTCGCAATATGGTATTTACACGGAAGCACAACACATAAATCGTGAACATTTTAAATTATCGGTTGCAAAGGTAAGAATTATATTTGAAATAACTTGGAAAAACACAAAAAATCTTGTATTTCTTATCTCAATCAATATGTTAGATTGTTACTTTGAGACGAAAAACTGACGAAAAGGAAAAGACTAACTATTACTTTTTTCTTCGTCAGTTTTATTTCATCCGCACTTCATTTGCATTACCAAGCAACAGATTTACAGTGTATTATTCATTAAAATGCGGAAAGTGTGGAAAATGCACTCATATTACACCACCCACTTATCTCGCATTTCTTTCACAATATCCTCATCGTGTAAGTGTGTATAAATATCCTTGATGTCGTTACCTTCTGCGTGCCCCATTATTCGTTCTGCTATCCCGTCACGGATGCCTTTCTTTGCGGCAATAGTTCGGAAACTATGCCGTGCCCGGTGAAAGGTCATTGTCTTATCAATCTTCAAATCTGCCATTATATCTTTCAGATAACGGTTTGTCGGCTGATTGGAGATAGGCAAGAAAATCTTTTGGCAAGGTTCGCCATTTCCAAGCAGAGCCACCACTACAGGAGAAACAATGGGTATTTTGTAAGTCACGCTGGTTTTGGTGCGCTCATTACATAATATAAGGTACGTTTCGCCTGTATCAACCGTTATCGGTTTGATGTCCGAGTAAGTCAGTACAGAGAACTCTGCAAAAGATAAGCTGGTATAGCAGCTAAACAGAAATTCTCTCAATACTTCCTGCTTTCCTTTTACTGTATTCTTTCTTATCGTACACAGCTTGTAGTTTTTGAGTTCTTCCTCTGTAAGCACATCGTTATTTTGAGCCTTAATATTCTTTTTGATTTCGAACTTCTCATAGGGGTCTTTGCGCCAGCTTCTCCTTATCAACAGCGATACCGATAAGAAATTTCAAGTTAGAGTGCTTCTTATAAACAGTGGAAAGAATATTGCCAACTTCCAATTCATGATTGTGGAACTGCTGGATAAAATCCAAAGTAATCTCACCAAAAGAAAGGGCATGTTTCCATTCTTTCATGGTATTGATTAGCTTGTAATAGTTAGAAATCGTTCCGGCTGCACGGGATTGCTTTAGCTGCTCTATCTCATTCTCTATGAAAACATAGAAATCCGTATTGCCGTGATGCTTATCTTTCAGGCGTTCTAAGAATTGGGACAGAGACAACGGAGCAAAGAAATTCTCCATAACAATCGTGTCTGCCTTCTGATAAACTTCACTGATGGCTTTGTTGTAGTAGTAACAACGAGGTTCGGAAGCACGTACCGTATTCGATACTTTATTCAATGCTTAGGTAATACCGCTATGTTCATACTGATTAAAAAGTAGAACGGCGGTAGGCAGTGTAACGCAGACAAACCATCTGTTTGCCTTCTTTGGTTGCGTAATCTTTGCGCAACTCAATCTTAATCGTAGCTTTCATTACAATTTTTCTCCGTTTTACTGTAAAACAATTGTAAAACAAAAGCTGAAAACTATGAAAATTCTTCTTCCAATCCTTCCACCACAGAGGACGTAAATAGTTGAAAAACAAAAAAGGATTAGAAATTTTTTCATTCTAATCCTTTCTTGCTTTTGGAGGTTCTGGCGGATTCGAACCGCCGTACACGGTTTTGCGACCGCTGACTAAGCCACTCATCCAAGGCCTTTTTTCCTTTTGCAACCGTTGTTTCTCGATTGCGGTTGCAAAGGTACGACTTTTTTTTGAACCTGCAACTATTTTGATGTTTTTTTCTTCATTTTCCTGCATTTTTTTCGCAATTACACTTCTGATTGGTGCGAATGGACTTAATGGAACAGTCCGAAGTACATCCTTCACAGGGATTCTCGTTATTCTTTATCCTCTTGAAATACAAAAAAAGATACGAAGACCAGCCCATATCATACACAAGAAAACAATGACTAAAACTATGATTTGTTGTAATTCCATGCTTAAAAAACAATAAGAATAAAAATGAGTTCACTAAATAATCAAATTTCCCAGTTGATAAACAACAAAAGCAATGCACCACGCTAAAACCGTGGTATAGCCCGCAGCAAATAATGCCCATTTCCAACTGCCCGATTCTTGTTTTATAGCAGCCAAAGTAGCTATACACGGAAAATATATTAGCACAAAAAGCATATAAGCCAAAGCAGCAAGTGGCGTGATAGGAATACGATTGGAAAGATTCACATTTTCCACATCCTCTTCATTCGTATAAAGAACTCCCAATGTGCTAACCACCAGTTCTTTTGCCCCGACTCCGGAAATAAGTCCGATGCCAAGTTTCCAATCAAATCCCAAAGGTTCGATTACCGGCTCCACTGCTTTACCTATCTGACCAATATATGAGTTTTCTTGCTGTTCTGCCACTGTTTCATAAGCATCATGTTGCGGATAATATCCCAAGAACCAGATAATGATAGAAGCAATCATAATAATACCCCCCATTTTCTTCAGATATTGAGCCCCCTTTTCCCAAGTATGGCGCAAAAATACTTTTCGTTGTCGGCATACGATAAGGAGAGGGAGTTCCATCACAAAAGGCGCATCATCGCCTTTCACCAGAAACTTACTGAAAAAGACGTGCCATGAGAACCGCCAATATAATTCCTGTGGCGTAAATGCACAATAATACAAAACTAGCCTGATTTGGGAAAAAAAAGCTCCTACCATTACTAAATAAATAGGTAAACGAGCACTACATGACATCAGCGGATTGACCAGCATCGTAATAAGCCTGCACTTACGGTCTTCAATGGTACGTGATGCCATAATAGCCGGCACATTGCATCCGAATCCCATGATAAGAGGTATGAACGACTTTCCGTGTAATCCCATTCGGTGCATAATCTTATCCATAATAAATGCAGCACGTGCCATATATCCTGAATCCTCCATAACAGATATGAAGAAATATAGAATAAGAATATTGGGCAAGAATACGATAACTCCGCCTACCCCGCCAATGATACCGTCTACCAGCATATCCTTCAATGGACCTTCGGCCATATTATTACGAATCAGATTTCCCAATTGATCTACCAACCACTCAATTCCCTGCATAGGGTAATCCCCCAATACGAATGTTCCTTCGAACATGATATAAAGGAAAAGGGAAAAAAGATAGGATATCCCCAAATACGATGAGTCACAATACTATCAATCACACGAGTGGTCTGCTCCTTTTCCATGTGATTGTCTGTAAATGTTTCTTTCAACGCTCCGGTTATGAAACCATACTTGGCATCAGTAATGGCCTGTTCACTATCTTCATTCATCACATTATAAATACGCTGAACTTCTTTGTCACGCAAAGCTAAAATTTCACCACCATTGGGAAGTGTCTCAACAAAAAGTTCGATATCCTTATCGTCTTCCAACAATTTAATGGCCAGGAAACGAGTAGAATATTTGTGTCGGATTTGCTCGTTGACACTGATTAATTTCTTCACAGCTTGAATGCTGCGTTCCAATTCAGGCCCATGATTTATATGAATATGACGGAAAATACCACGCGGCCTAATGTGTTCTTCTTCACTGTGACTGCCAAATTTATGATCAGGAACATAAGTTTCATGCCAATCACGCAAATCCTCCAATACTTCCGTACGGATTTCCGCCTTCTTTTGAGTCAGAAAATCACTGCCCTCATAGATGCCGATAATCACATGGAAAAGCTTATCGACACCTTCTCCCTTACGACAGACAGTAGGCACTAGGTACGCCAAACAACTGGATTATTCAGTCATTTACAGGCTATTAGCCGCGTTATCAATTCTAAGAACTCGCTGCCCATCCTTGATTGTTTCCTGATGGAGCTGACGGATGGGACACTGTTCTTAACTGCATCCGACAGTGAAACAACCCTGTCCACCTCTTTGGAAGTGATTGAGAATGACGGTGACGGACGCTTTGCTGTTTCTTCCAAAACCATACTCGAAGCCCTGAAAGAAATTCGAACAGCCACTGACATTCGAAGTGAATACAAATAACCTGGAAATCACCGTACAATATCAAAACGGTAAATACAGTCTCATGGGACAAAATGCAGATGAATATCCTCAGGCTCCTGCACTGGGCGCCAATGCTGTCCATGTGACTATAGGAGCACCTGTAATGTTGGGAGGCATCAACCGAGCTCTGTTTGCAACAGCCGACGATGAGCTTCGCCCGGTGATGAATGGTATTTATTTTGATATCACTACCGAAGATATCACCTTCGTAGCTTCTGATGGCCATAAGTTGGTACGTAACAAGACTTTTGTGGCTCACGGCGATGAAAAAGCCGCATTTATCCTGCCCAAGAAACCGGCAACTTTGCTGAAGAACCTCCTGCCCAAAGAACAGGGAGATGTACAAATCGACTTCGATGACCGCAATGCTATATTTACTCTGGAGAACTACAGAATGGTATGTCGTCTGATTGAAGGGCGCTATCCGAACTACAATTCTGTCATTCCGCAAGATAATCCGCATAAAGTGACTATCGACCGGCAGATGCTTATCAGCGCTTTGCGCCGCGTTTCTGTTTTATCTCTTCGCAGGCAAGTAGTTTGATTAAATTGCGCCTCAGCGAAAACCAGATACAGATTTCGGCACAGGATATCGACTTCTCAACCTCAGCAGAAGAAACACTGATTTGCCAATATGCAGGCAATGCCATGAGCATCGGTTTCAAATCGACTTTCCTGATAGATATCCTGAATAACCTGACTGCCCAAGAGGTAATTGTAGAATTGGCAGACCCATCACGCGCAGGTGTCATTGTTCCTGCCGAACAGGAAGAGAAGGAAGACGTGCTGATGCTGCTGATGCCTATGATGCTGAATGACTAAATATAATAAATTACAACTCGAAACAGAATGAAATTGAATTTGAAGAACCCGATTGTCTTCTTTGATTTAGAGACAACAGGTACTAATATAAACACCGACAGAATAGTAGAAATTTGCTATCTGAAAAGTGTATCAAACGGCAATGAAGAGACCAAGACCATGCGCATCAACCCAGAAATGCATATCCCTGAACAGTCTTCGGCTATTCATGGTATCTATGATAAGGACGTGGCCGACTGTCCTACTTTCAAGGGAGTAGCTAAAGACATTGCACGCGATATCGAAGGATGCGATTTGGCCGGGTTCAACTCCAACCGCTTCGATATACCTGTTTTGGCAGAAGAATTTCTTCGCGCCGGAGTGGATATTGATATGATGAAACGCAAATTTATTGATGTGCAGGTAATTTATCACAAACTGGAACAACGGACTTTATCGGCTGCTTATAAGTTTTATTGCCAAAAAACCTGGAAGACGCTCATACTGCAGAGGCCGACACCCGTGCTACATATGAAGTACCTGAAAGCACAATTAGACCGTTATCCCGAAGAATTACAGAATGATATGGCATTTTTGGCTGAATACTCCAGTTTCAACAAAAATGTAGACTTTGCCGGCCGCATCGTATATGACGAAAAGGGCGTGGAAGTATTTAACTTTGGCAAATACAAAGGAATGTCGGTCAGCGAAGTGCTGCAAAAAGACCCCGGCTATTATAGCTGGATTTTAAACGGTGACTTTACGCTGAACACCAAAAACGTATTGACTAAAATCAGACTACGCGAATCAGGACTGACTACTAAATGAGCATGAAAGGAAAGAAAATCGTATTAGGTATAACCGGAAGTATAGCCGCCTATAAAAGCGGCTATACTCATTCGAGGACTTATCAAAAAAGGAGCGGAAGTGCAAGTAGTCATTACACCGGCAGGAAAAGAGTTCATCACTCCCATCACTTTGTCGGCACTGACAAGCAAACCCGTCATCAGTGAATTCTTTGCACAACGGGACGGCACCTGGAACAGCCATGTGGACTTAGGCTTATGGGCTGACGCCATGGTGATAGCTCCGGCAACAGCATCCACCATCGGAAAGATGGCAAACGGAATAGCCGACAATATGCTGATTACGACTTACCTGTCAATGAAAGCACCTGTCTTTGTGGCTCCGGCCATGGACTTGGATATGTTTGCACATCCTTCCACCCAACGAAATCTGGAGACATTGCGCTCGTATGGAAATCATATCATAGAACCGGGAGAAGGAGAATTGGCAAGCCATTTGGTAGGCAAAGGACGAATGGAAGAACCGGAAAAAATCATAGAAGAACTGGAAAAGTTCTTTGAACAGCAACAGGATCTGGCGGGCAGGAAAATCATTATCACAGCCGGTCCCACTTATGAAAAAAAATAGACCCGGTGCGATTCATTGGCAATTATTCTTCGGGAAAAATGGGATTTGCGCTGGCAGAGGAATGCGCCTCACGAGGCGCCATGTAATCTTGATAAGCGGTCCTGTCACACTGAAAACACAGCATCCGCACATCCGCCGCATTGATGTGGAAAGTGCCGGAGAAATGTATGAAGCCGCCAGCCGTGAATTTACCGATGCCGATGCAGGCATTTTATGCGCTGCCGTGGCCGACTTCACGCCGGAAAGTGTGGCCGACCATAAGATTAAGAGAGAAAAAGACGATTTGGTATTACAACTGAAACCGACACAAGACATCGCCGCTTCGCTGGGAAAACAAAAAAAGCCGGGCCAAAAGCTGGTGGGGTTCGCACTGGAAACAAACGACGAACGGCAGAACGCACAAGGAAAGCTGGAACGCAAGAACTTTGATTTCATTGTGCTCAATTCACTGAATGACAAAGGGTGCCGGTTTTCGTTATGACACGAACAAAATAACGATCATCGACCGCCAAGGATACACTGACTATCCCCTGAAAAGCAAGCGGGAAGTGGCGTGTGACATTATAGATAAACTGGTAAGGAATTAAAAAAAGAATATGTTGCAATCTATCTATATACAAAATTATGCATTAATTGATACGCTCGATATCAGTTTTACCCCCCGGTTTTTCGGTCATCACCGGAGAGACAGGCGCAGGTAAATCTATCATTTTGGGCGCCATCGGCTTGCTGCTCGGACAAAGGGCTGATATCAAAGCAATCAAGAAAGGTGCCAATAAATGTATCGTAGAAGCCCGTTTCAATATTTCGACTTATCAAATGGAGCCTTTCTTTGTTGAAAACGACATGGAGTATGACCCCGAAGAATGCATCATACGCCGCGAACTTTATGCTTCGGGGAAGAGCCGCGCCTTTATCAACGATACCCCTGCCTCACTGGTACAAATGAAAGAACTGGGAGAGAAATTGATAGACGTGCACAGCCAGCACCAAAACTTACTGCTGAACCACGAAGAGTTTCAAATGAACGTACTCGACATACTGGCACATGACGAACAAGAACTCATCTCCTACAAAAGCCTGTATGCAAAGTATAAAAGTATCTGCAAGCAATTGGCAGACTTTATCGCTCAGGCTGAAAAAAGCCGTCAGAATGAAGATTATATCCGTTTCCAATTGGAGCAACTGAATGAAGCGGAATTACGGGAAGGAGAACAAGCGGAACTGGAACAGGAAGCTGAGACATTAAGCCATGCCGAAGATATAAAAAGCAGGCTTGTATAAGGTAGACCAAATCATGTCCTCAGATGAAGGAAGCCTTCTTTCTGCCACCAAAGAGTGCATGCAGACCTTGCAAAACATTGCCAAAGTATATGCTCCGGCACAAGAATGGATAAACAGGCTGGACAGTTGCTATATAGAACTGAAAGACCTGTCGCACGACATCGCCGGTGCACAGGAAGAAATAGAATTCAACCCCAACCGGCTCGACTTTGTGAACGAAAGGCTGAATCTTATTTATTCTTTGCAGCAAAAACATCGTATGCAGACCATCGAAGAGTTAATCGCCCTGACAAACGATTATCGGGAACAACTCAACGCCATTACTTCATTTGATGACCGCATTGCGCAGCTGACTGCGCAAAAGGACACTTTGTACAACAAAGTACTGGAACAAGCCAAAGTCCTGACCGGACTGCGTGTACAGGCCGGCAAAGACATTGAAAAACAAATGCAATCACTGCTGGTCCCTTTGGGCATGCCCAACGTTCGTTTCATGGTAGAGCTTACTCCCCGAAAAGAACCGGATTCCAAAGGAATGGACTGCGTTACTTTCCTTTTCTCGGCCAATAAAAACGGGACATTGCAAAATGTAGCTTCTGTTGCTTCGGGCGGTGAAATCGCACGTGTCATGCTATCCCTGAAAGCCATGATAGCGGGAGCCGTGAAACTCCCCACCATCATCTTCGATGAAATAGATACCGGAGTATCAGGCCCATCGCCGAAAAGATGGCACTCATCATGGAAAAAATGGGAAATCAAAACCGACAGGTAATCAGCATTACCCATCTACCGCAAATAGCCGCCAAAGGCATCACACATTACAAGGTATATAAAGAAGATACCGATACAGGAACCAACAGCCACATACGCCGGCTGACCAACGAAGAACGAGTGAAAGAAATAGCAAATATGTTGAGTGGAGCTACCTTGACGGATGCCGCACTGAACAATGCAAAAGTTTTATTAGGATATAAATAAAGAATATGACAGAGAAAAATGAAATGATTTTCGGTGTACGTGCCGTTATCGAGGCCATTCAAGCCGGAAAAGAGATAGACAAGATATTAGTAAAAAGAGACATACAAAGCGAACTCTCCAAAGAATTGTTTGCCGAATTGAAGGGACGGATGATTCCTGTGCAACGCGTGCCGGTGGAACGCATCAACCGCATCACCCGCAAAAACCATCAGGGAGTCATAGCTTTTATTTCAGCCATTACTTATCAAAAAACAGAAGATATTGTTCCTTACCTTTTTGAACAAGGAAAAAATCCGTTGCTCATCATGCTGGACGGCATTACCGATGTACGCAACTTTGGTGCCATTGCCCGCACTTGCGAATGTGCCGGAATAGATGCGATTATCATTCCTGCCAAAAACAGTGTCAGTGTCAATGCAGATGCCATGAAGACTTCTGCGGGAGCCTTGCATACGCTGCCCGTCTGCCGTGAACAAAGCCTGACCGAAACCATCAAATTCTTGAAGAACAGCGGTTTCAAGATTGTCGCAGCTACCGAAAAAGGCGACTATGACTATACCAAGGCAAACTACAAAAGACCCTGTTTGTATTATTATGGGAGCAGAAGATACGGGTGTGCCCTACGAGCACTTGTCATTGTGTGACGAATGGATTAAAATTCCATTGCTGGGCAAAATCGAATCACTGAACGTATCTGTTGCCGCCGGTATCCTGATTTACGAAGCCGTGAAACAGCGTGGCTTTACTACTGAAGAATAACAATAAAAACTATATCATGAAGAAAGTACTTTTGATTCTGATGTGTTGCATGGCCATCCAATCGGTTTCATGCCCAAGACACTCCCAAATGGGCCGACAAAGCTAAGAAAGCTGTTTTTTCTATCGTAACTTACGATAAAGAAAACAAAATTAAAAAATACCGGTAACGGTTTTTATATCGATAATAACGGTACAGCCCTGTCTGATTACTCTTTGTTTGAAGACGCAGAACGTGCCGTCATTATCAACGCCGATGGCAAAGAACTTCCGGTAACACGCATTGCCGGTGCAAATTCAATGTATGATGTCATTAAATTCCGTACAGAAACCGAGAAAAAAATAACCGCTCTGAAAGTAGCCACACAACCTGCCGCAGTAGGAGAAACTGTTTATCTGCTCCCCTACTCCACACAAAAAGCGGCTACCTGCCAAACCGGTAAAGTGACCCAAGTAGATACTATTGCCGACAAAGCTTACTACTACACACTGACAATGACCACAAGTGACAAAACCGTAAGCTGCCCCATTATGAATGCAAATGGCGAAGTACTGGGACTGATTCAGAAAAGTGCATCCGAAGAAGATAAAGAAAGCTATGCCATCGGCGCATCTTACGGCGAATCATTAAGTATTTCCCCCTTATCTGCCAATGACATCAATCTGAATAAAATAGGCATTGCAAAGGCATTACCCGAAACAGAAGACCAGGCCTTGGTATATCTTTATATGTCTTCATCACAGATGGATGCCAAAAACTATCTGGCAACTCTAAACGATTTTTACAAGCATACCCCAACAGCACCGAAGGGTATACACGTCGTGCCGGCTACTACATGAACATCGGAGATGATGAACATAATGCATTGGCCGAAGCCGATTTGAAAAAGGCTATGGACGTATCAGGCAACAAAAAACAGAAGGACAATATAATGTGGCTAAGATAATCTACTCTTACTGCATTAACCTTGAAGAAGGCAAAAAAGCATACGGAGACTGGAGTTACGACAAAGCATTAAATATCATTCAAACAGATGCACAACCAGCAACTTGTTAAAGCACAATGAT
>VOFK01003804.1_pt1 | contig 24473 bp, 33 predicted proteins | sample 5384121 | NCBI WGS metagenome assembly VOFK01 (sample SAMN12384730, study PRJNA508395) | human gut metagenome | isolation source: healthy gut J | host: Homo sapiens | reverse complement strand
TTGTAGGTCTAGAAGCAGTATTTTTCCAACTTCAAATTCTTCCTGCAGGTGAATATTCAACTATCTCATTTACCGGCTCTGCTAATACAATTTCACCGATTCTTTCTCTTGATATCTCAGCGCCGTCCTGATAATAAATCTTATATGTGATTTCTCTTTTCTCCGTCAGAGCCTTCTCTTTGTAACAACTCTCTGCCCCGAGCTAAATTCACATTTTCAACTTCTTCTGTTTGATACGAGATTCTTTCAGATACTGTTACTATCTGGCTCTCTTCTGGTTTACAATGATTTCGTCACCGGCTTCAATAACATCTGTCATTCTTGGTGTGACCTCATCATCGGAAGCCTCAACGCCAACATCAGCAAGAACATCTGAAACAAGCTTTTTGTTGTGCTATACTCGTTAGTAACACCGTTTATAGTAACTCTAACCGGTATAGCTCTGTTAATCTGAATTACTGAATTATTTGAAACCGTATCATTTAAAGCAACATTTGTTTCAGTCGCCCTCATTAAGTGATATACCTTTGCTTTGCTAAAACTTTACCAACGCTGGTATCACTTGTTTTTACCGTAATCGGAGTATTGTCTCCGTCACAAATCGTAACGGTACTCGGAGTTGCATATGCAAAAACTACAGCATGTTGCTACAATAAAAGTTGAACATGAAAGCAGCTGCTGCACAATTTTTGGCTGATAAGTGTAACTTTCTCATCAGTCTTGTAAACATCGAATCACCTCAAATAAATTTTTGAATAAAACAATATTCCTTATCTCTGTCACGCTGGCTATTATATATTGACTTAGAAAATCCGTCAAACCTTCAAAATTGTCTCAAATCGTCTAAGTCAAGTTTAAATCCAGCACCGGCACAAAAATCAAATGTTTTCTCTTATATTCTAATAATTTTAGCTTTTTTTCTTTTATTTGCTCTTCTTTTTCCTGACGATTGCCAATTTTGGTTATTGTGCTCAATCCACTTTTGTTATACTATTTTTATGGCATTATATCAGGAAATTATAGCGAAAAACTCATTTTTGCATTGTAATACAAATGTAACAGAGTTGTAATATTAAGAAATATTTTAAGATAAAGCTGTAAAACACCGAATTTGCGTTGATTTTATTTTTTGTTATATTTCTGAAACAAACTACTCTTTTGTTTATTTTGCACAATGAAAATCAATTTTTATTATACAGTTTGCACATGTTAACATTTTATGAACATAAACGCGCAAATATGAACATTATATGAACTCAAAAAAAAGGAATTAAAATACAATGAATAACACTTTATTAAACAAAAACGAAAGAATTGACGACCTTCATTTAAATAATTTAAAACTGATACAGAATCCAAATCAGTTTTGTTTTGGCGTGGACGCAGTATTGCTGGCACATTTCGCCTCAAAAGGGATAAAAATCCGGTTCCAGAACAATGGATATGTGTGCCGGTAACGGTATAATTTCAATACTATTATCTTCACAAATCTGCCGCAGAAGAAATAATCGGCCTGAAATTCAAAAAGATGTATCAGATATGGCATCACGCTCTGTAATCCTAAATAATTTATCTAAAAAAATTAATATGGTCTGCGGAGACTTAAAGTTTGCCAGCGATATATTTGGAAAAAAAGTTCTTTCAATAATATAGTCTGCAATCCTCCATACAAAGAATATGGCGGAGGGCTTATAAGTAAACACAATTCTGCGGCGATTGCCAGGCACGAGATACTGTGTAATGCTGAGGATATTATAAAAAGCTCATCTGAACTGCTAATGCCCGGCGGAAAGCTTGCTATGATACATCGTCCTGAACGATTGATAGACCTTGTTACACTTATGAAACTATAAAATTGAACCTAAACGACTCAGATTTGTACATCCTTCTAAAAAAAACTGCCACAATGATACTTTTTAGAAGGAACCTACTGCGGAAGGCCAAAACTTGTCCTAGAGCCTCCATTATATATATATGAAGAAAAACAGGCGCAAAATATACCGATGAAATTAATTTAATATATGAAAGAACCGCCGAATTAAAAGATAAAAAGCGAAGGAGAAAGTTATGAAAGGTAAATTATATTTATGTCCGACCCCAATCGGAAATCTTGACGATATAACACTGAGAACTATTAAAAACACTTGAATCCGTAGATTTGATTGCAGCTGAAGACACAAGGGTCAGTATGAAATTATTGAATCATTTGGGAATAAAAAAGCCAATAACCAGCTATTATGAACATAACAAAAAAGAAAAAGGCGCCCATTTAATTGAAAAAACTTTTAGACGGATGTAATATAGCTGTGGTCACAGACGCCGGAATGCCCGGAATCTCAGACCCGGGAGAGGATATCGTTATGCTTTTTGCGTACAAAATGAAATCAAAGTAGAAGCTCTGCCAGGTCCATGCGCCTTTTCCACTGCACTTGTGGCTTCCGGACTTCCAACAGGACGGTTTACTTTTGAAGGATTTTTGTCGGTAAACAAAAAAAGCCGCAGAGATCACCTCCTCAGTTTAAAAAACGAAACGAGAACTATGATATTCTATGAAGCGCCGCATAAACCTCAAAAGCGACCCTTGCCGATATGCTTGAAACATTCGGAGGAAAACGTCAAATAACCGCCGCGAGGGAAATAACAAAAAAAAAATATGAGGAATATATAAGAACTACTTTAGAAGGCGCAGTTGAACATTTTGAAAAACAATCCTCCCAAAGGTGAGTTTGTTCTAATAATAAAAGGCGCTGACCCTGAGGAAATAAAAGAAAAAACACCGAGCGAATTTGCCCGATGCTGAAACGGTTATACTTAAACTGATAAATGACGGCATGAAAGGAAAAAGAACTCTCCCGCACTGCCTCTGAGATATTAGGAATTTCAAAAAATGAAGCCTATAGCCTATATCTAAAAAATTAAGGCAGAGCAATAACCGCCACCTGCCGTCCGGTTTTTTTTCTTTATGCACACGATATGAAGTAATATTTATCCGAATTGCATATTGTGCACTCATCCGATATATAAATATTTATAGGTTCTAACCCTTCTGAAAAACCAAATTATCTCTATTAACGGACCACAAATCAACATGAAACTTACCATTTGGCTTTGAAACACAATATTTTTCGTCAAACAATGAAGCGGTATCACGGTCCACCTCAAAACAGCACTTGCCTATACTCGGTCCGATAGCGGCAATTATATCTTTAGGGTCTGAGCCAAATTTTTCCTTCATTAAACGCACAGTCTTACCGCCGATTTGTTTAACAGTTCCCCGCCAACCGGCATGTGAAGCCGCAACAACTTGTTTAATCGGGTCATAAAAAGCAAAGGGACGCAATCGGCTGAAAATATTATTAAAGCAATACCTCTTTGGTTTGTTATCAGACCGTCTGTGTCACGAATATCGCTCTCCTGCTGAAAAATTCCCTTTCCACAGTCATTTTCAGTAACAATACGTATATTATCCGTGTGCATCTGTCTTGCGCAAACTCCACGGCGTATATCAAAACCTAAGTCTTCAGCAAGCAGTCTATAGTTTTCTAAAAACCGCATCAGAATCGTCGCCTACTCTGAATCCAAAATTTAAACCGCTGATTTTTTCCGCTGCTAACCCCACCAAGCCTGCGTGAAAATCCATTTATAACACCCAGCTTTTCAAAAGGCTCCCGCCACAAGATAGCTCCGTTCATCCTTTTCCAAAAACTTTAAATTCACTGTTCATTCAAACACCTCAAATTCTGCTGAACCTAAGTCTTTCAATAATATCTACGACACTTTTTGTCTTATTATCTATCTCAAAAACACAACCATTAAACCATACGTCTCCGTTTTCTTCTTTTTCAAAAACGATAATGCTTTCCTGCATTATAGTAATAATTTAAAATAATTTCTTTCTTAACCCCTAAAATAGAGTCCATTATACCGGTCATCCCTAAATCTGAAATATATCCGGTCCCGCCGGGGCAAAATATGTTCATCTGCCGTCTGAACATGTGTATGAGTGCCAAAAACAACTTGAACTTTACCGTCCAAAAATTGCCCATAGCCAAACGCTCACTTGTTGTTCTGCATGCATATCAACAACTATAATATCACTTTCAATCCGCTTTAAGAGATTCTCTACAGCTCTGAAAGGACAGTTTGCAGGAGACATATTTACTCTGCCGATAAGATTGATAACCGCAACTTTTGCGTACCCCAAATCCTGTATTATATATCCGCTCCCTTCAAATTCCGGCGGATAGTTCAGAGGACGAATCAGCCCTGGGATTTTCTTCAAGCGCCTGTGCTGCTGATTTAGTACCGAAGGTGTGATTCCCCCATGGTTATCACATCGACCCCGGCATTAACCAGCTCATCAGCTATAATAGGCGTTATACCGTTTGTTGCAGCTGAATTCTGCTCCGTTTTGCAATAACAAAATCTATATTATATTTTGCTTCGGATTCTTCCCAAATTCTGATAAACATATACTCTCTTCCGGGTTTTCCAACTATATCTCCTATGGCAAGTATTCTCATAAATATTTCTCCTCAAAACAAATCTACTAATTTCTGCGCTGTCTTAATGCTTCATACATTAAAATTCCGGCAGCCACAGACGCGTTTAACGATTCAATCTCTCCTATCATAGGAATCTTAACCAAAAAATCGCACGACTCTCTTACTATTCTGCTCATACCGCTTCCCTCGCTGCCTATGACTATTCCAAAGCGGGCCTTTAAGGTCGCATTCATAATGATTCTGAGCCGCAGAAAGGTCAGTCCCAACAATCCACAAGCCTTTCTTTTTCAGCTTATCCAATGTCTGAGAAATATTTGACACTTTTGCCACATAAGTATATGTTCTTTCTGCTCCTGCGCTCACTTTCGCCACAGTTGAGTTAAGAGCAACGCTTCTTGTTCTTGGGTATTATAACTCCGTGGGCGCCTGCAGCGTTAGCAGTTCTTATTATGCTGCCCAAATTATGAGGGTCGCTCAGCCCCTCGCATATAACTATAAAGGGGATTCTCCACGTTCTTCCCGCACGTTTAAGAATTTCTTCAACGCTCACATAATCGTGAAAAGCAGTCACTGCCACCACCCCTTGGTGATTAGCGCCAGTCAGTCATTTTATCCAGCTTTTGCTTAGGGTAAACTGATAGCGGACACCTTGCTCTTTCGCTATATTTCTGATTTTTCCAATTACGGGATGGTTTAACTTTTCCTGTATATACAGCCTGTCTATTGCACGACCGGATTCAAGAGCTTCAATAACCGGGTTTCGTCCATAAATTTTATCATTTTGACTTACGTAATCTTCATTATTCATAATATTCTTCCTATATGTATTTTTTATATTTTTTATAAACTAAGGTTTAACTGAATAATATTCAACACCAGGGTCCAAAGTCCATCCTTTAGCCCTTATCATTTCTTCAACAGTAACAATCTGATATCCTCTTTCCAACAAATCAGGAACCATCCACGAAACAGCTTCTTTTGTGCAGTCAAGCAGGTCATGCATCAATATTATGTCACCGTCGGTAACATTATTCATAACCGTCCAATAAATTGTCCCTGAATTCAGGTTTGACCAATCCAAAGTGTCCAAAGACCATTTTATTATCGGCTGACCTATGGCCGACCTCACCATATCATTTGTTTCACCATGAGGAGGGCGAACCATTTTCAAATCGTCTCCTAAAACAATTTTAGCATCGAGATTAGTCATATTTATTTCATTAACCACCTGATCCCACGAACATTTTGGAAGATGAGGATGATAATATGTATGGTTTCCCAGACCCATACCAAGCTCCTGAGCTCTTTTCAAGGTCTGAGGGTACTGCCATATCATATTTCCTACCACAAAAAACGTAGCCTTTGAATTATATGTCTCCAAAATATCCAATATAGAATCGGTTACCGGAGAATAAGGTCCGTCATCAAAAGTTAAACACACCATAGGTTTTGAAGGATCAATTGTTCTTTCCGGCTGAAGACCAAATGCTTTTTCAACGGCATCCGGTGAAACATAAGCCCTGTCGTTATAAACAACAACCTCTCGTTCAAGCGGAAAATATTCACCGTCTCTATATATAAGACGGCTCCTTAACTTCATAACAGCAACCTGACCGTCTTTTTCAACAGTTAAAGTGTCCTCCGGATACTTATATTCAATTGTTGCACCCACTTCGCCAAAAGCATCTGTTGCAAGCTCAAGCTGGCTGTCATCAACATATGCGTATACGGATATGGTATATGTACCGCAAATTATTAATATTCCAATGAGAAGAAACAAATTTAAGCAAAATCTTTTTCAAAACAAATTCACATTCCTTTATAACAAATTTTCAACCAAACAATCGTACTCCTGAATACAAATATATGTCTTTGACCCACATTCAAAATGTTAATTGAAACCGCAATAAAAAATAAATATAATCTATAACTTTAACGGCTTGTTAACATTATCATTTAATTATACTCAGTAAATCCATTTCTCATTAGACTTTTTAGTATAGCATAAAAGTTCCTGAATTTCAATAAACAAGAAAAAATACTAATTAAAAACGACCATTTTGGCAATTATGTATATATTTTTTATTATTTATATTATAGTAATTATAAATATATAAAACATAAAAATAGCGCCGCCTAAAAATAAGGCGGCGCCATGCTTTTTAAAAAAATTTATTTGGAATTGATTATTCCATACAGTCCAAAGAGCATCTTTGATGCTTCAGCCCTTGTAGCCGAATTCTTCGGATTGAAGTATCCATTATCATCACCCCTGGCTATACCTGTGCTGTACATATAAGACACAGCGCCTTCAGCATAGTCGCTTATTTGGTCTGAATCCGGGAACTCGTGCATCTCAGCTGCAGGTGAACCTTGAGTTCTGAATATTATAACGGCAATATCTTCACGCGTAATATTCTGTCCAACGCCAAATGTGCCGTCATCACGGCCTGTAATTATTCCATGTTCAACAGCCGCCGCAATATAAGGTGTATACCAGTCTCCGTTAGCGTCGCTGAATTCTGTGGTTGCGTTCTGATCAACCTGGTATCCCATAACACCAACAATCATCTTTGCAAACTGTTCACGGGTAACAGGCGCACTTGGTTCAAACAATCCATCGCCCATTCCGTTTACAATACCCATATTATAAAGAGCCATGATTGACTGTTCTGCCCAGCTTACTGAACCTAAGTCGGTAAACACAGAATTATTTCCTGGAGCCGGGGTAGGTGTAGCGGGATCTTTTATAACAGGGTTATAAAAGTATTTCCGCCTGTTCCGCCACTGCCGCTTCCGCTGCCGTTTGAATATCCAAAATTAGCTACAACGGACATTGTACCGCCTGAAATATAATTTGATAGAGCTGACTGCTTAATTGTAACGGTGTTTCCTGAAACTGTTACTGTTTTTCCATTTATTTTAAAACTAGAAAGTGAATATCCATTCTGAGTATTTATCTTAAATGTAATAGAACTTGAGCCGTCGTTATATATTTCGTCAAATGTATCTGTAGTCTTTGAGCTAAAACCATTTACTGTTCCTGAAACAAGTCCTGATATAGTGAGCTTTCCGCCTTTTCCAACAGTAACTGTCATGTCAAAATAGTCGACATCCTCACCGCCCATAGAATCAGATAATTCTTTAAGCTCAGCTGAGACATCATCAAGGTCTTCCTGTGAATAAATAACATCACTCATAGTGCTCTTTGTGGGATTTTTGTCATCAATTTCTTCTTTAAGCGCATTATAGTTTGATTTTAAATCGGACAAATATGCCTTAGCTGATGTAATAAGTTTTTTCATATCTGATATATCACTGGAATTATAATCAGAAGAATTATTAATATATGTCTTAGTATAACTATTTATGTCGGCAGTAACAGTGTCATACTGATCAACTGCGTCCTCGTAAAGCTCGCTCGCTGACATTTCCTCTACTGTTGAATAAACCGTAATATCAGATGCCGGCATAGTAATCGTCTTAGAGAATGAGTTGCTGTCATTACTTATTAAAGAAGTCTTATTCTCTTTAGAATCTACATAATAAGCGTCTGTATATTTATATCCTCTGTCAGCGTTTCCTTTAATTATTACTTTTGAGCCGGAAGCCGCTGCTGAAGGTGATGGAACTATTGTTGACTTTTCTGTCTTATTAACGTTTATGCTATACTTTCCATTCGGCTTAGCCGTTGAAGTCGGCGCCGGAGTTGAGCTTGAATTCGAAGCTGTAGCAGTAGCGGTAGGAACCGGGCTTTCTGATGAATCAGGAGCCTCAGAAGCTTCAGGCGAACTTGTTGGCTCTGCTGAATCAGGAGTTGCTGAAGGTTCTGCTGTTGCTGTTGCCTCCGGGTCTGTTGTATCCGCTGCCGTAACGATATCAGAATTTGTACCGTCTATAACGTCCGCAAAAGATACTATTGGCACAATTTGATATAATCATGCATAAAGCCACTGCTAACGCTATGTCTTTTAAATGTCTCATGTTTTTTCCTCCATTATAAAATAAAATTCTATTATGTTTTTACCACATATGCCGTCACAAGTCAAGAAAAAATCGGCAAATGTTATGTAAAAAGAAACAAAGGTAATTTATGGTCCGTCAAATTGTATATTTTATTATTAATTATGTTTTATATTTTATCTGGACTTTATATTTTGCCTTTAAGTTCTTAACACTTTTTAATATGACTCAGTTTTTAATACTATTTTGTTCCTGGATTTTTATTAAAATTTTATAAAATAATTATAAACTGGAATTTATAAGGTTGTTTTTTTTGGTTCTGAACGCAAGCGTGCGGTGGATTCATCTCGCGTTCGCTCCGCTCACACCCGCCGTTGTTCATTGATTTTTATTTTTATTTGAGTTTTTATGTTTTATAAATTTGTTTTTGGTTCTGCACGCAAGCGTGCGATGTGGATTCACCTCACGCGTTCGCTCCGCTTACCTGCCGTTGTTCATTGACTTTTTATTTTTTATTTTTGGGTTTTATGTTTTATAAATTTGTTTTTGGGTTGTGCACGCAAGCGTGCGATGTGGATTCATTCTCACGCGTTCGCTCCGCTCACACCTGCCGTTGTTCATTGACTTTATTTTTTTATTTGGGTTTTATGTTTTATAAATTTGTTTTTGGTTGTGCACGCAAGCGTGGTGGGATTCACTCACGCGTTCGCTTCGCTCACCTACCGTTGTTCATTGATTTTTATTTTTTATTTGAGTTTTTATGTTTTATAAATTTGTTTTTGGGTTGTGCACGCAAGCGTGCGATGTGGATTCATCACGTGTTCGCTTCGCTCACCTACCGTTGTTCATTGATTTTTATTTTTTTTATTTGGGTTTTTATGTTTTATAAATTTGTTTTTTGGGTTGTGCACGCAAGCGTGCGATGGGATTCACCTCACATGTTCGCTTCGCTCACCTTCCGATGTTCATTGCTTACTTCATTTTATTATTTCTTTTTTTATTTTTTTAATTAATATTCTTTGTTCATTTTGTTGATTTTGCCGACTTATTATTTTTTGTTTTATAAATCTGTTTTTTATATAATTGTATAATTATACCTATCTTCACCTCAATTAATTTCTGACTATTCAATCTATATTACTTTATGACGCAGAGTTGAACAAAGATAGCTTAAAATTATATGTTATCTTTCAAACACTGTTTTTAAAAATGGTATGCTATAAAAACTTTTATAAGTTTTAAACATATAGTAGCCATATAAAATATACTGTTCAAAAAATATCAATATCAATTTTTAAAAATGTTTTTTTAATTGCGTCTTTATGCACATAACTTTTTAATTTAAAAATATTATTATGGTATAGTTATTTTTTTACTTTTAACTAAAATAAAAAATCGGCGGACAAAATTGCCCGCCGGTTTTTAATTCAAGGAGTGTAAATACAAATAAATTTGTGTAGTTGTTAAATTAGTTTATACCTCAACCTTTTTTCCGCAGTCAAATTTATCATCTTTATAGTCTATCGTTACTGCGTCTCCGGGTTTAATCTTTCCTTCAAGCATACTTTCCGCAACCATATCTTCTATATCAGACTGGATAGCGCGTCTTAAAGGTCTTGCTCCATAATTATCGTCAAATCCGTTTTCAGAAATCTTTTCAACAGCGCTTTCAGTAAACTCTGCCGTTATTCCATTATCCCTAGCCTGTTGCCTAAAGATTCCAGCATTTTTTAACTGCAAATTTCTTTAATATTAGACTTAGTAAGCTTATGGAAAACAATAATCTCTGTCTACCCTCATTTAAAAATTCAGGCTTAAATGTTGCTTTAGTTCTCCGAGCACATCTTCTTTAATTTGTGCGTAATCCCTCTCGCTCTCGGCATCGTCGTCCATAGCAGAAAATCCCAGCTGTTTTGTTCCTCCGCCGGTTATTAAGCGGGCTCCGAGTTTGAAGTCATTATGATAATGGTATTTCTAAAATCCACCCTTCTTCCCTGGCTGTCCGTCAGTATACCGTCTTCCAAAATTTGGAGCAGAATATTGAATACATCCGATGAGCTTTTTCTATTTCATCAAACAATATTACTGAATATGGCTTTGTTCTCACCTTATCGGTAATGCTGTCCTCCTCGTCAAATCAACGTATCGGAGGCGAACCCACCATTTTGGAAACAGAGTGCTTTTCCCATATACTCGGACATATCAACTCTTATAATGAATCCTCATCTCGAACATGGCCTCAGCAAGCGCTTTTGAGAGTTCCGTTTTTACCAACACCGGTCGGCCCTAAGAATATAAATGAACCAATCGGCCTCTTCGGGTCTTTAAGACCCCACGCCTCTTCTTATAGCTTTTGCCACAGCTTTAACCGCCTCGTCCTGACCGACAACTCTGCTGTGCAGTATTTCCTCCAACCGGAGAAGTCTCTCGCTTTCGCTTTCCTCAAGTGTTTTTACCGGGATACCTGTCCAGAGTGAAATAATCTCTGCTATCTCATTTTCAGTAACTTCTGAATCTGAGTTCACATTATCCTTTGACCAGTTTTCTTTTAGTCTCACGCAGCTTTTTCACGCAAAGATTTTTCATCATCCTGAGTTTCGCTGCCCTTTCGTATTCCTGGGTAGTTATAGCGGCTTCTTTCTCAGCTTTCACCGCTTCTATTTTCTCCTCGATCTCACGCACGTCAGGCGGCGCTGTCATATTTTCAGTTTAAAAAGCCTGGACGCTGCCTCATCAATGAGGTCAATAGCCTTATCAGGAAGAAATCTGTCTGAAATATATCTAATCGAAAGATTTACAGCCGCTTCGAGTGCTTTGTCAGATATCTTTACTCTGTGATGCGCCTCATACTTATCTCTGATTCCTTTTTCAAAATCTCGAGGGGTCTCTTCAGGTGTAGGCTCGTCAAGAAAGTTATTGGCTGAAAACGTCTCAAGCGCCGCGTCTTTCTCAATATATTTTCTGTATTCTCCAAGTGTCGTGGCTCCAACAATTTGTATTTCTCCTCTTGAAAGCGCCGGCTTTTAGAATATTTGCGGCATCTATAGCTCCCTCTGCCGCCCCCGCTCCAATTATCGTATGAAGCTCGTCAATGAATAAAATTATCTTTCCGGACTTGCGTATCTCATCCATTGCCTTCTTGAGCCTTTCCTCAAACTCACCTCGGTACTTTGCTCCGGCAAGCATTGACGACATTTCAAGAGTTATTACTCTTTTATCTTTTAATATCTCAGGAACTTCGCCATTTGCTATTTTTTGAGCAAGCCCCTCAGCAACCGCAGTTTTTCCCTCCCCGGCTCACCAATTAAACAAAGGATTATTCTTTGAACGCCTGCTCAGTATCTGTATAACACGCTCAATAGCTTTATCTCTACCAATTATCGGGTCAAGCTTTCCTTCACGCGCCATCTGCGTCAAGTCTCTCCCAAACTTCATCAAAGTAGGACAGTCGCTCTTCTGACTGCGGCCTGACTGTTTTTCCGAATTATCTCCGGTTCCATACTGCCCATAACCTCCGTACTGCGAACCGTTTCCAATTGCCTCGCCGTCATCGTCGCTTAGCATATTTAAAACATCCGAATATAGTTTCTGAGGGTTTGCTCCGAGCGAAATCAGTATCTTTGCCGCAATACTGCTGGTTTCCCTAAGCAATGCTATGAGAAGATGTTCTGTTCCGACATAATTATGTCCCCAGTCTTCTGGCTTCCACTGCACTGCGCTGAACAACATATTTTGTTCTTGAGTAAAGCTGTTCGGCATTTCCTTAACAGGCTCGCCTGTTCCGAGCATCGCGTATAGCTTCGGTAACATTTTCTTCATTTATATCATTGGACTCTAAAATCTTTGCGGCAACACCGTCGCCTTCTTTTTATAAGCCCTAAAAAGCATATGTTCTGTCCCAACATAGTTGTGTCCCAGTTCCATTGCGCTCTCAGCCGCCAAATTTATAGCGTTCTGCGCGCTTTCTGTAAATCTGTTCTCAAACATAATTATCACATCCTTTCTTTAATTATCTCACCGCTTTTAAGGTCGCGGGAGAATTCATTTGCAGTGTTATAGTTCTTTATTATATTTGCCGGAAGTATCGAATAGGTAATTTCATTTAATGTCTCATATTTTATATCCTTTATAATTTCCAGAGAAACTCCCAAGCGAATGTCTGATAAACGTTTCATAGCCTCATCCGAACTCATTATAACAGCGTTTTTTAAGTATTCCATATGAACGCATTATTCTATCTTCTAGTTTATATTTGTCATTTTTATACAAAGCCGTCTAAGCTCACGCTCATTTGAAACTACTTCAGAAACAATTTGGTTTTAATCTTTCGGTTATATCCTCCTCTAAAACTCCCAAAGTAAGCTGATTGGATATTTTGGAATATATTCCCTAAACCTTTTGAGCCTTCGCCGAATATACCGCGGACGGTTAGCCCCAGCTGTGAAAGCGACGCTGCAAGCTCGTTAAACTTACCTGTAAGCACATATCCCGGCAGATGCACCATAACTGACGCTCTCAAGCCTGTTCCGGCATTCGTAGGACAGCAGGTCAGATATCCAAAATCCTTATCAAACGCATAGTCAAAGGCTTTCTTCAATATGATCGTCAATTTTATTGGCAGTGTCAAAACATTTATCAATCTCAAATCCCGGCTCCATACACTGGATTCTCAGGTGGTCTTCCTCATTTATCATTATACTCACCCGGCTGTCACCGCTAAGTATCAAACCACGCCTCTTATCATTATTTATCATCTGGGGACTTATAAGGTGGCATTCCGCTATGGCTTGTTTTTCATAATCCTCCATTTTAGAAAGGTCAATAAACTTTAAAATCAAGCTCTTCAAGCGTATTATCGCCTTTGTCAAGAAGCGCACCCCTGCATTTATCAAGAACTTCCTCCTGCTGTTTTTCATTGGCGGCAAGAGGGAACGGAACTCCGTCCAAATTGCGCGCCAGCCTTTCCTGACGACAGTACAACATCTCCGTCTTTCCAAATTCGTTATACCCACATTACTTATTCATCCCCTTTCAGCTTTCTTATTTCATCACGCAGTTCAGCGGCTCTTTCAAACTCCTGTCTCAAAACCGCTGAATCAAGCTGGCTTTTCAGCTTTTCAAGCTTTTTGGATGTTTTCAAAGAACCTCCGGCCCTTTCCGGTATCTTTCCAACATGTTCATAAGTTCCGTGAATCTGTTTTAGCGGACGCAACAGCCTGTCATGAAACGTTTTATAACATTCTCCGCATCCAAGCTTTCCGTTTGAAGCAAACATCTCATAAGTCATACCGCATACCAGGCATTTATTCACCGCCTGCAATATTTCCAGGTTCAGCAGCCCCCCTGGGCATATGCTGTCCTCCTGTCAAACCATATAAAGAGCAGAAGTCAAATTTCCTAATCCTACGCTGTCATAAAGTTGAACCATGTCCCGGAATAATACTGTCCGCAATCTGCTTTTGAACAGTCGCGGCATACTTTAAGCCTGCTTTTCTTTCCGTTTATATTACAGTATATATCCTGAACGGCCTCATTTTTCCGCAAATTTGGCATTTCATAAATATCATTCCTTTCTTTTTTCTGATTCAGGCGGCGCTAATCAGCATATTTTTAAGAATCCCTTGCTCTGATTTCATCCTGAACCGGCTGTTTAAGCGGCAAAGACTTTTTTCATTCAGTGCGCTTATAATTATCTTTGCCTCTCTTCCGTCTATTAAGTCATAGTCAAAACAATTTTTTACCATTGCATATGCGTCAGCATATGTTATCCTGTCTCCTATAGAATTTATCACATGCATCAATTTAGCACTTTTGTGACCTCCGCAGGCAACGGGAGTAATTCTAATATCCGCCGCCGCCTCTTCTGCTTTCAACCAAATACCCTCTCTCAGGCGAAAACCTCGTTGTAATGACATAATTGATTTGTGACGGCACACAGCTGAATTTTTTCTGCAAGCGCGTTACGTTTCAGCTCTATCTCTCCCTCCATTCGCTTCTCTAAGCATTTTCGTTAATAAAATCCTCTATTATATTACTGAGCTTCATTTCTTAACCACTTCCCTTATCAACTTTCCAGCATAATAATTTGGCTTTGACTTTCTTTGACCTTTGTTTTATATTATAGCACGATTTTTTATTTGTCAATAGTTTTTTGCAAAAAAGTCAAAAAATTTTTTATCTTATAAAACTACAGTTTTTTCGGCGTTTTTTCAGCACTCTTTATCTTTTTTTTTAAAAACAAAGGTCAAAAAATAGTAAAATGCGGCGGCAAGTATATAATATACTATTATGCTAAATAAAGACATCTTTTAGTCCCGGTACATAACTAAGACCTGATAACTGACCCGCAGTTCCTCTTATTAATCTTAAAAAACGGCCTTATTATAATAAGGGACAATAACCCGCTGAGCGGAGGATAAATACAGTAAATTAAAAAGTTAATAAACCCAACCACAAATACTATCATGGTTGACGGTATCACTATTATATTTCCAACAATTGAGCCAATTGAAATTCTTTCGAAATAATACGCCAAAATAGGCATAACTCCTATCTGACAAGCCAGCGGAACCAAAAACGCGTCAAGCAGCCAGGATATACTTTTACTATATTATTCTTTAAAACTTTGGTGTTTTTAACAAACCTCTTAAACAAAGTCAATTCAAAAATCTTTTCTGACGCTTTTTCCGCTCCGGCTTTCGAAATAGCGGTCAAAGGTCTTGCAAAAAATCAACAATGACAGAGTAGCGCTGAATGACAAAATAAAACTTAGGTTAAACACAACATATGGATTGACCGCAACTAATACCAGTGCCGCGGTAAATAAAGACGTCACAGGGTCCGGGTCTTTCATAAGCAGGTACGAAAACAAAAAATATGGACATCATAATAACAGCACGGTTTACAGATGGAGTAAATGCGGCCACCGAAGCAAATAATATAAGCACCGGAACTGTAACCGCTATTCTTATTTTTCTTGCTGAAAGCCGAAAGGAGCACTCCTAAAAAGAGCGCACAAAAAATGAAACATGAAGTCCTGACACAGCGGCTATATGCATAAATCCGGACTTTGACATATCTGAGTATAAGTTTTCAGAAAAAGTCATTTTTGTCGCCAATTAATATTCCTTTAAGCAATCCGCTTTCTTCACTGCCCGCTAATATATAATCAGCATATTCTGATACTTTTCCGCGAATCATTATACCAACACCGCAGAATTTGTCCCACATAGTTTCTTTCGGCCGGTATTCACTGAAACTGTTGGCATATACGGACATATAACAACCCTCGGACTAAGCAATTGCCTGCGATAATAAAAATCACCCAACTTTTCCTCAGGTCTGCCGAGTTCAGCTTTTTAAAGCTTATTCCCATTCCATACCTGACATTGCTGCCGCTGGGCAGATATACTTTAAACTTACTTTTAGATTCTCAAGCGTCTTGCCGTGTCTCCTGATATGTATTCCACTCTGACAGTCATACCAACACTCTTGCCGCTGGAGCTTAAAAAGCAGGCTCAGATATTACTTTTGGCATACACCTGCGAGTACACATGGTCAAAAATCATTCAGCTTATTATATAAAGCCATTTTATATGCTGCAGGATAACCTATCCCTACGCCTATTGCCGATAGAATACATACGGCTGCAATCAGTCTGTTTAATAAATCCGGCTTCATCTAAGACTGCGGTCGAAAACCGATATAACTATAAACAAAACAGCTGCGGATAATAAAACTAAAACAGAAATTATTACAGCGGTTCTCCCTCCATTTATCTCATCAAAACCTCCGTTATTGAAAGAACAAGCGCAAACAAAAAGAAGACCGCAAAACACACGAGATACCGCACCCTAAAGAATGAAAACATTTTACGATTTTGCCGGTCATGTATTTCACAGCCTTCCATATTTATTACCGTTTTACTTTTCTGCGTCCTTTGGAGACGTCTTAGACGGTCTGTCAAAACTTTTTCATCCACAGAGCTAACCGCCTGGGTCATTTCTTTTGTATCCTGATAATCCATTATATCAATCAATATACTTCTGCAAAGAGCAGTGATAGGTACCGCCAGGAAAATTCCAACTACACCGAACAGCCCGCCGCCCAAAAGGATACCGAATATTACCCAGAACGGTTTTATCTGCAGTGAACCTGACAAAAAGCTTTGGCTGTATCAGGTTAGAATCAAGCTGCTGCAGAATTATCATCGAAACAACAGCTACGATAGCCAGTGTTAAAGACCCTGTAAACACTGTTATAACACCTGTCAGGACTGTTGCCGTAATAGCCCCGAAATACGGTATCAGATTAAACGCGCCAAGCATAAGAGCCAAAAAGCGGCGCGTACTTAACTCCTTCAACAGATAGAATAATAAATGAAGCAATAAATATGATTATCGCATCCACAAGCATACAATAAATATACTTATTCGCAAACTCATTAATTCTGCTGAGATATTTAACCAAGAAATTTCTAGTCTTCTCTCAAAAAGCAATTTACCGAATCTAAACATGCTCTGTTTAAGATTAGTTCTGTCAATTAATATATAAACTGATATAATTATTCCCATAAACACCTTTAAACAGTCCTGAACCGGCGTTTATAACGCCCTGAGCGTATTTGTTCACATTATCAAAATTCAGGTATGACAGCATCTTCTGAAATGAGAAAAACTCATTGTCAAATATTTGCTGTATTGTGCCGTCTCCAATGGTAACTCCCAAATTCAGAGAATTAAACCAGTTAACAAAATCGCCAATCAGCGACGGCAGGTTATTATAAAAATCCATAAGGTTGCTGACTACAGCAGGTATAATCGCAACAAGCGAAAGTACAATTACTGCCACAAACACTATATATATAGTAGAAACAGCAATCGCTCTGCGATGTTTAACCAAAAAACGGCGTGGAGCGCTTTGCCAGCAGATTTTCAATAAACCGGCAGGGCACAAGCAGAACATAAGCTATAACAAACCCAATAATAAACGGATATAAAAAGCGTTATTATTACCTCATGAAAGAAGTCTAATATTCTTCCGAAATTATCAAATGTTTTGTAAACCGCGATAACCGCCACAGCAAACACAAAATAAACTGAGGTATTTAGTAAGCTCTTTCCACTTCATAATGTTTACCTCCTTTTCTTCATATATTTATATACAAGTTCTTTCTAAAAAAACAAAATACAAATCTTATACAACCTACCGAATTATACCATATCATAACAAATTAGTAAATACTTTCTTATGTAAAATATTCGACTATATGGTAATTTTATCCTAACTACAGATTTATTAAAAATAATAAAAGAAATTTAAACTTTTTTATATTTTTTTCAGAAAAACATTTGAATTTAATAGAATAGTATGCTATACTTTTTACTAGGTTGTTGAAAAAAGCGCGTAAAAAAAACGCTGTTAACATAGCCGTTTAACTTTGAAAAAAATTAATTTTTAGTTATATCCAAGGAGGAAAAACAAAATGGCTAAGTTTAAGACTATGGATGGTAACTGCGCTGCCGCACACGTTGCATACGCGTTTACGGAAGTTGCAGCAATCTATCCTATCACTCCTTCTTCACCAATGGCTGAGTACGTTGATGAATGGAGTGCAAAGGGCCAAAAAAGAATATTTTTGGCGAAACAGTGGAAATGGTAGAAATGCAGTCTGAGGCAGGTGCGGCAGGTGCTGTTCACGGCGCTTTGCAGGCAGGTGCTCTCACAAGTACATTCACGGCTTCACAGGGCTTGCTCCTTATGATTCCTAACATGTATAAGATTGCTGGTGAATTACTGCCGACAGTTTTTCCATGTAAGCGCCAGAGCTCTAGCGGCTCATGCTCTTAACATTTTCGGCGATCATCAGGACGTTATGGCTTGCCGCCAGACAGGTTTCGCAATGCTCGCTTCTGGAAGCGTTCAGGAAGTTATGGATTTGGGCGGTGTTGCTCACCTGGCTTCAATAAAAGGAAGAGTTCCTTTCCTTCATTTCTTTGATGGTTTCAGAACTTCTCATGAAATTCAGAAAATCGAGGTTATGGAATACGAAGACCTCAAAAAGTTGGTTGACTGGGACGCTGTTAAAGCGTTTAAGGATAACGCTCTTAACCCTGAGCACCCTGTTCTCAGAGGTACAGCTCAGAACGGCGATATCTACTTCCAGGGAAGAGAAGCTGCTAATAAATATTACGACGCTATCCCTGATATCGTAAACGAATACATGGTTGAAATCTCTAAAATTACAGGCAGAGATTACAAACCTTTCAATTACTATGGAGACCCTGAGGCAACAAAGGTTATCGTTGCTATGGGAAGTGTCTGCGGCGCCGCTGAGGAAACTGTTGACTACTTAAGGTCAAAGGGCGAGAAAGTCGGAGTTTTGGAAGTTCATTTGTACAGACCTTTCTCTGCTAAATATTTCTTCAATGTTATGCCTAAGACAGTTAAAAATAGCTGTTCTTGACAGAACAAAAGAGCCCGGTTCATTGGGCGAACCTCTTTTACCTCGATATCTGCAATCTTTTATAAGGACTGCGCTGACGCTCCTAAGATTGTAGGCGGACGTTTCGGTCTTGGTTCAAAGGATACAACTCCAACTCAAATCGTTGCTGTATTCAAGAATCTCGACGAAGACGAACCAAAAAACAAACTTCACAATCGGTATTGTTGACGACGTTACAAATCTTTCACTGCCGCTCACCGAGACAGTTAACTGCTCGCCTGAAGGCACAACACGCTGTAAGTTCTGGGGATTCGGAAGCGATGGTACTGTTGGAGCTAATAAGGACGCAATCAAGATTATCGGTGATAACACTGACCTTTATGCTCAGGCATATTTTTGATTATGACTCAAAGAAATCAGGCGGTGTAACCATGTCTCACTTGAGATTTGGTAAAAACCCCTATTAAATCTACATATCTACTTGATGAAGCTGACTATATCGCATGTCATAAGCCGGCTTATATACACCAGTATGACCTTCTCGAAGGACTAAAGAAGGGCGGAACATTCCTGCTTAACTGCGTATGGTCTGACGAAGAGCTGGACGAAAAAACTCCCGGCTAGTATCAAGAGATACATTGCTGAGAACAATATTAACTTCTACACAATCAACGCTGTTGACGTAGCTGTAAAGGTTGGTCTCGGACCTACAAGAATCAACATGGTAACTCAGGGCGCTTTCTTTAAGCTGGCTGACGTTATTCCGTTTGATGAAGCTGTTGGATATATTAAAGCAGCTATCAAGAAGACATACGGCAAGAAGGGCGACGAAATCGTTAAGATGAACTGTGACGCTGTTGACGGAGCTATCGACGCTCTTCACAAAGTTGACGTTCCTGCTTCTGGAAAGACGCTGTTGACGAGCCTGTATGCGACTGCGGCAAGCCTGAGTTTATTACAAAGAAGCGTTGTTGAGCCTGTTAACGCACAGCGCGGAAACAAGCTTCCTGTCAGCACATTTGTTGGTATCGAAGACGGTACTTTTGAAACCGGTACATCACGCTATGAGAAGCGCGGAGTTGCCGTTTTAGTTCCTGAGTGGGACGTTTCAAAATGTATCCAGTGTAACCAGTGTTCTGCTTCATGTCCTCATGCTGCAATTCGTCCTATCCTTTGACAGATGAAGAAGCTGCAAACGCACCTGAGAGCTTTGCTACAAAGCCGGCTATGGGACCGGAACTTAAAAGGTCTCCAGTACAGAATGCAGGTTGCTCCTCTTGACTGTCTGGGCTGCGGAGTTTGTGCAAACGTTTGTCCTGAAAAAGGTACAGGCAATCACAATGAAGCCTATCGACGAAGTTGCCGATACAGAAGAAGGAAATTGGGAATACGCTATGACTGTTCCGAACAAGGCTAACCTTGTTGATACAAAGAAGAGTATTAAAAACTCACAGTTCGCTATGCCATACCTTGAGTTCTCAGGCGCATGTGCAGGCTGTTGTGAAACACCATATATCAAGCTCATCACTCAGTTGTTTGGTGACAGAATGATGATTGCGAACGCAACAGGATGTACTTTCTATTTGGGGCGCGTTCTGCTCCTTCAATGCCTTACTGCAAAGACGAATGCGGCAGAGGTCCGGCTTGGGCAAACTCACTGTTCGAGGACAATGCTGAATTTGGTCTTGGTATGGTTGTTGCTAACAAGAAGGTCAGAGAGACATTGGTAAGCCGCATGAATTCAGTTATGGATGACGTTGACGCTAAACTTGCTGACGCATTCAAGGCTTGGATTGCCGGAAAAGATGACGCTGACGCATCAAAGGCTGCAGCAGAAGATATTAAGGCTCTTATCAAAGACGCTGACATGTCAAATCCTGCTATCAAAGAAATCGCTGACAGAACTGACTACTTAGTTAAGCGTTCACAGTGGGTATTCGGCGGAGACGGCTGGGCTTACGATATTGGTTACGGCGGACTTGATCACGTAATCGCTTCAAACGAAGATATTAATATCTTTGTTGTTGACACAGAGGTTTACTCAAACACAGGAGGTCAGGCTTCAAAGGCTACACCTACCGCTGCTATTGCTAAGTTTGCAGCTGCCGGCAAGAGAGTTAAGAAGAAAGACCTTGGAATGATAGCTACAACTTACGGTTATGTATATGTTGCTCAGATAGCTTTTGGGTTCAAACATGCAGCAGGCATTGACAGCAATCAAAGAAGCTGAAGCATATCCGGGACCATCACTTATCATTGCTTACGCACCATGTATCAACCATGGTATTAAGGCAAGAGGCGGAATGGGCAACTCAATCGCTGAGGAGAAGAAGGCTGTAGAGTGCGGATACTGGCACTTATGGAGATACAATCCTCAGGCGCCGGAAGGCACAAATCCGTTCACACTTGATTCAAAGGCTCCGCAGGGCGGAATCAAAGACTTCATGAAGGGTGAGAACAGATACTTGCAATTGCTGAAGGCATTCCCGGACGAGGCTGAAGGATTATTTGACAAAGCTGAAAAAGACTTAACAGAGAGATATGAGACATATTTAAGAAAGTCAAAAGAAGATTACGCTGAATAATCATATATAGAAAAGAGCGGTGATTTTTTCACCGCTCTTTTTCATTTCTTTGAATAATATAAAATTAATATAGTTTAAAAAATAATAGCCATAAAGGCAATATAACTGTCTCCCGCACAGGACAGTTATATAAATAATATAGTTAACTTGTGTGACAACCGTTAGATGGTTATCTTTTATCTGTTCTTATTATATGTTGTTTTTTCTTTATATGTCAATGTCATTTTTTATATTTACTATTTCTTTCCTGTTGACTTTGTGTGCTACCGTGAAAAAAATTTTTTCGAGTTTCTATTTAATTAATTCACAAAAATGCTGGGGATTCAGTGAACTTCGGAAGGGCGCATTTATGCGCCGCGTTAGGTGAGCTATCATCTGAACACGCAGTGTTCAATATACAATTTTCTTAAATTTTCATTATATGACATATAATTTTTTATTATTTTACTTAACTAAAAAAAACTATTTATATACTTTGTATATGACCCCATATAATATTTATTATTTTACTTATAATAGGTGTTTGAACCATTTCTTTTTCTCGCAAGAAAAAGAAACGCTTCACCAAAGAAAAAGTGCTTGCTCGCTTAGGTCGCCTACGGCTCCAACGGGCGCTCGCCCCCGCTCATTTCATCATGAAGCTATGACTTCATGATGAAAAAAGCCTTGTAACTTTCCCGTTGACTTTGTGAACTGCCGTGAATATAGATATTCCGAGTTCCTATTAATTTAATCCACTATAAAAGTCGGTTTTTCAGTGAACATCGGTAGGCTTGCGATAGCAAGCGCGTTAGGTGAGCTATCATCTGAACACGTAGTGTTCAATATATAATTACTTTGTATATGACCCCATAAAAAAAATTATTAGTTTTATAATACTTTTATTTTAGAAATTATCGTGTAACAGAAGATACTTCTTAAACTTTATCTGCTAAATAAATATGGTTTTTAATATTTCTATGATATAATTATACCATTCAGTGAACATCGGTAGATAGCCGCCGCGTTAGGTGAGCTATTATCTGAACACGCAGTGTTCAATATCTTATCTATATTATAATTTGTTTTTTTAGGAGTGTATACTATGAAAAAAGAAGTAGGTTTTGAAAACAGAGACCGATTTGTTTGAGTTAGATTGATGATTTCAGCTTTAGAGAAAAGCTAAGGGTTATACTGCTCAACATGAACTTGCTGAGAAAGCACATATTAGCCGCTCACATCTTAGCTCTATTGAAGCTCCTAATATATCTTCCTCATTTTCTTTAGAAGTATTCTTCAATATTGCCGATATTTTGGAGGTTAAACCTGGTGATTTACTTAATCTTAACCTTCCATCGTCCTATTTTAATAATGATAAAGAAAAGAAAAAAAAATTATAAAATTAATAAACGTATATTATAATTTTGTTATTTTTTAAATTATTAAGGAAGTGGTAAAATGTATTTAAAAAGATGAAGAACTCTGCGTATAAAAGCAGGATTAAAACAAACAGATATTGCTGAAATATTAGGAATACAACAAACTGTATACTCTCGATACGAACGAGGTTTTCAAACTATACCATTAAATTTTCTAATAAAACTTGCAGACTTTTTATAATAAATCAACTGATTACATATTAAATCTTACAAATGAAATAAATCCACATTAAAGTAATAATATTTACAAATATATTGAACACTACGTGTTCAGATGATAGCTCACCTAACGCGGCGCATAAATGCGCCGCTACCGATGCCTACCGATGTTCACTGAAAAACCAGTTTTTTGTGAATTAATTTAAAAGGAAAACTTAGTTTTTTGATAAACAAATCTTTTTTTTTATTCACGGCAGTTCACAAAGTCAACGGGAAAGTTACAAGGCTTTTTCATCTTGAAGCGCAGATTCAAGATGAAATTAGCGGGGGCGAGCGCCCCTTGGAGCCGCAGGCGACCTAAGCGAGCAAGCACTTTTTCTTTGGTGAAGCGTTTCTTTTTCTTGCGAGAAAAAGAAATGGTTCAAACACCCTATTATGTAATAATAAAATTTTTTATATGGGGTCATATACAAAGTAGATATATAAATTTTTAATAAACAAAATAATATATTTTCATTATATATTGAACACTGCGTGTTCAGATGATAGCTCACCTAACGCGCTTGTTAACACAAGCCTACCGATGTTCACTGAAAACCCTTTTTTGTATATCAATTAAATTTAACCCCAATTTATTTGTGAATTAAATAAATACTAACTCGAAAAATCTTTTTTCACAGTAGTTCAAAAAGTCAACGGGAAAGTAAAAAAATCATAAATAAAGCGGTATTCCCAATAAGCCCGTCAGGCTAAAAAGAAAATACCGCTTTTTAAAATTATTTTATCTCTTTCACTGATGTTATATCAACATTTTCAGGCGTGAACTTCTTCTCCATTACACTCACCAGCGCTCCCACTGTGTCAAGCGACGTCGTCATAAGACTAATTGAACTCTCCGGACGCACAGCGCCTTATCTTAAACCCGTCGCTTCCCTTGTCGTTACCCTTCTGCGGTATGTCTATTATCAAATCGCATATCCCGCTGCGGATTACATCCAAAACGTTGGGAACTCCCTCCCCTATCTTCTTGGCAACCTTAACGCCGATTCCATTCTCCTCTAAAAAACTTTGCCGTGCCCTCTGTGGCAATAAATCCACATCCCAATTCAGCAAAAACGTTTGGCTAAAGGCCAAAAAAGTTCTCTTTGTCTCTCTCCCTCACCGTCGCCAGTATGGTTCCCGACTTTTCAGGTATCGTTGTTCCGGCACCAATAAATCCCTTTGTATATCGCTTCCTCAAAGGTTCTGCCAACTCCCAAAACCTCTCCGGTGGAACGCATCTCAGGACCCAGGCTCACCTCAACCATAGGCAGTTTCTCAGTCGAGAATACCGGCACCTTTTGCACAGCTACCATGCTTGATTCGGGATTTATGCCGGTTCCGTATCCCATGTCTTTGA
>VOFK01001825.1_pt1 | contig 24490 bp, 38 predicted proteins | sample 5384121 | NCBI WGS metagenome assembly VOFK01 (sample SAMN12384730, study PRJNA508395) | human gut metagenome | isolation source: healthy gut J | host: Homo sapiens | reverse complement strand
TCTCCAGCCGCTCGATCGTTGTGATATCCAGGTGGTTCGTCGGCTCATCCAGAAGCAGAATATCCGGCTTGCTCAAAAGCAGCTTGATAAAGGCAATCTTTGTCTGCTGTCCACCGAAAACTCGGACAGCGGTTTTTTTTCGCTCTTCCTCGGAAAAGCCGAACTTACGGATGATTACATCATACTTTTTTTCAAAAATAGTATCCGCCGTCTTCCTTTGAATTTTTTCTTCCATTGCGGTATAACGTGTCACGGCCTCTTCGGAATAATCAGTCTCAAGTGCCTGTGCCGCAGCTTCCAGTTCTTTTTCCGCGCCCATCGGAGCAAAGACTTTACGCACTTCCTGCTCCAGCGTAACGGAAGGATCTTCAAACGCAATCTGTTTTAAGTAACCGATCTGCGGATTGCCTTGCAATTTGCAAAAAAATATCCTCATCACTGTCTTTTGTCCAGCTCCACATCCCCGTGGATCAGCTTTTAAGAGCGTGGTTTTGCTGCAGCCGTTCCGCCCCGACGACTGCAATTTTTTCCGTATTTTTATTTCAAAATTGATGTCATGCAGAATCTCTTCATCGGCAAAAAGAGACTGCTCCATGGCAGATCTGATATAACATGTTTTCTCCCTTTTATTTAAACGCATCCGGCTGGGAAGCAAGATAGCTGACAAACTGCTCTGCCGTACGTCCGGAAATGCCTCCATGGCTCAATTCCCACTTGTTGGCCTCTGCACGGAGTTCCTCATCCGGTAAGGTAACCCCTGCACGTCTTGCCAGATGCAAAACAATATCAAAAGTATTCTTTCTGTGTCGGCTTCGAGTAATTAATGGTCACACCAAAGCGGTTCACCAGAGAAAGTTTCTCTTCAACCGTATCGGAATGGTGACGATCATTGGAATTATCCTGATCGTTTCGGTCATTCCAGCTCTCTTTGATCAGATGCCGCCGGTTGGAAGTTGCATAAATCAGAATATTTTCCGGTTTGGTTTCCACACCGCCCTCGATAACAGCTTTCTTTTAAGAACTTATACTCAATCTCAAATTCCTCGAAAGAAAGATCATCCATATAGATGATAAAACGATAGTTTCGGTTTTGATCTCTGCAATGATTTCAGACAGATACTTAAACTGATGCTTGTAGATTTCAATCATACGCAGGCCGTCTTTGTAATACTGGTTGACAATGGCTTTGATACTGGTAGATTTACGGTACCACTGTCACCAAACAGCAATACATTGTATGCTTTCTTTCCCTGTACAAACGCTTCCGTATTGTCTACCAGCTTCTTTTTCTGAATCTCATATCCGACCAGATCGTCCAGCATAACGGTATCCATATTGTTGATTGCACGGAATGTAAAGCTTCCCTGCGGTGTATCATCAATCCGGAATGCTTTGTTGAGACCAAACATTCCAACACCGTAGTCTTTATAAAAAACCAGTCACTGCATCAAAGAATTCTTTTTTTTCATCCTTTGCCGCCTCCAGTTTTTGCTTAAAGAGCGGACTTTTTCGCCTGACATTTTTGTTGTACATCAGATCCTTTTTTATGGATGGCCTTATAATTGGAAATCTGGCTGAAACAGTTGATTCCCAGATCTTTTTCGATTGGTCCGAAATCATAGTCAAAACAACTCTTTAAAAATACGGAAATCATTTTCCACCAGTTCATTGACACTTCCATCGCTGGCTCCCACCTTTTCACAGGTCATGCTGAAAGGATTTTCACTCATCATAAGGCAAAAATGTCAGATAATTATGCCACAGATTATCATCAAATCCATAATCTGTTGCCACTTTTAAAATCCGTTTTACCTGCGTATTGATATCGCGGACAAGTCCGGTTTTTTTATTATATTCACCGGTCTCATATTTCCCGAATACTTCTCCCATCTGTGCAAGGATTGAATCCTCGTCCAAATCTCCATACATCAGTAACTGTGATATTTCCTGATACATTGTATCTCGCCTCTTTCTTTTTCTCTTCCTATTTATTTTACCTATATTACACGAAAAAAAGGGACTTTGTAAACCAAAGTCCCCTGTATGCAGCTAAAAAAGCTACTGTGATCGTTGTTCCTTTTTCCCGGCTCACTTTCCAAATGAAGTACCGCATCATGCAGTTCCACAATATGTTGACGATAGCAAGTCCCAGTCCCGTACCACCGGTCTGTTTGGATCTGCTTTTTATCAACACGGTAAAACCGCTCAAAAATACGTTCCTGCTGGTCTTTTGGAATCCCGATACCATTGTCTGCTACAGAAAGCATCGGCTGTCCTTTTTCATAGTACACACGCACGTGCACCTCACCACCTTCATTATTATAACGGATCGCATTCTGACACAGATTTTCCACAAGTTCCGAAATCATGCCCCTGTCTGCCCGCAACATACAGGACACGCCTTCATAATACAGCGTTACATTCCGTTTCTGTGCATTCATCTGCAGATTTTTCACACAGGTACCGGCTACCTCATCCAGATCTACCTGTTCAAAACACAGCAGATTATCTTCACCGCTGTCCAGCTCGGAAAGCCGGATGATATCATTGATAAGAGAAAGCAGCCGTGTCGCATTCTGCTGGATTTCCAGTGCAAAGCGGGTCTCCTGCTCCGGATCTACCATATGGTTTTCGATCAGCTCCGCATATCCGGAAATTGCAGTAAGCGGTGTCTTCAGTTCATGGGAAACATTTGCCGTGAAATCCTGCCGTACTTTTGCTGCCATCAGGATATTTTCATGCTGTTTACGAATCGTATTTACAAATGGCACAAGTTCTTTGTATACAGGTTCTTCTATGGTATCTTCCATGTTTTCAGCAAGCCGTTCAATCGGATGCAGCAATTGTTTGGTCAAAAAATGTGCCAGGACAATACAGATGGAAACAATCAGTATCAGTATCAGCATCACAAATGGGGATGCCGCAAAGGAACACACTGTAGACACTGCGTGCCTGTGTTGCCACACGGATAACCGTTCCATTTTCCAAACGGAGCGCATAATAGTAATTGTCCATTCTGCATGGTATCCGACCGCCGGACACTTTCTCCCTCCCCTGAAACAACGCCTTCTTTACTTCCGGGCGGTTTTTGTGGTTTTGGAAGCTGTGAAATATCCAGATCATTATCAAAAAAGTACCGTACCATCCTTTGCAATCCAGGTAACACGCAGGTCTTCCCCGACTTCATAATATTCGGAAAGTGAAACATTTGTATTGTCCGGATCATCAAACAATCCCGTGCCGGAAAGCAGTCTTGCATTGATCTGCAGATCCTTGCGCACCTGTCCTTGAAACAGTTTATAATAAATACCGGTCATACAGACCATGGTTACAATCACTGCAATACCTGCAATCAGAATCAGCCGTAAATTGATTCGTTTCTTCATAACAGCTCCTTTACTCTATCACATATCCCACATTTCGAACGGTACGGATTTTGCTTCCCCCGCTTCTCCAAGCTTCTGCCGCAGTGTCTTGATATGCATATCAACGGTACGGGATTCCCCTTCAAATTCCGTTCCCCACACATGACGCATAATCACCTCTCTGGACAATACAACACTCGGATTGGTCATCAGCAGACGAAGCAGTTCATATTCCTTAAACGTCAGTTCCACCGGCTTATCATCCACAAAAACCATGTGGCGCTCATGATCCAGTGTAATGTTTTCTACCTGCAGGATTTTAATATCCTCGGTTTCTGTCCTCCGTAACAGTGCCTTTTTACTCTTGTAATAAGTTCCATAATGGAAAAAGGCTTCTTAATATAATCATCTGCCCCTTCGTCCAGACCTTTGATCATATCCATTTCTGCGGTCTTTGCCGTCACCATAATGACCGGCAATTTCTTTGTCGCAGGATTTTTCCGCAGTTTACGCACGATATCATACCCGCTCTCATCCGAAGCATAACATCCAAAAGCACCAGATCCGGCATAATATCCTCCAGTTTTTTATAAAAATGTAGTTGCCTTTTTCAAATGCGCAGACCATATAATTGCTGTTTTTTTCAATGCAATTGTCTCAATCTCCCTGATATTTTCATCATCTTCTACGATATAAATCAATGCCATAACTTTTCCCTCTGTCTATCTTTATATATACCTCTGCAACATCAAGCAGGACGGCCATGCCTGCACAAAGACCGCCCTCTCACACGTATTCTATCTGTTTCTTATCATAGCATACGACATGTAAAAATCCAAAGTATCGTTTATGTAAAATTTATGTAAAGTTCTATCCACTGTCAGGATTCTTTTATTTCTTTTTTATCATTCAATGCAAAGATAACCCATTCTGCAATATTGGTCGCGTGGTCTCCGATTCGTTCAAAAATATTTTGCAACCATCAGCATATCCGCCGCCTGCTCGCCTTTTTTTCCGGATCATGCCGGATCAGTTCAATGATATCTGCCTTTATTTTTATCAAACAGGTCATCTACAATATCATCATGCCTGATGACTTCCTGTGCCTTATTCATATCCTTTTTTCCATGCTTCGATGCTGCGGATCAACATAATTACGGTTTCACTCGCCATCTTTTTGATGTCATCCAGATTCAGCACATACGGTTCTTTTGTAAAGCATGATTGTGATTTCCAGAGATATCTGCTGCATGGTCTCCGATTCGTTCCATATCCGTTACCATCTTCATGGCTGCGGAAATCACACGCAGATCCCTTGCAACCGGTTGTTGCTGCATCAGCAGATTAAAACAGATGTTTTCAATTTTCTTCTGTTCATGATCCACATCAGAATCTGAATTCATGATTTTTTTCTGCAAGCTGCGCATTCTGAGCTATCAATGCTTCTATTGCTTTCTGGATGGAATCCTCGATCATGGTTCCCCATATACATCATTTCCTGATTGAGCAGTCTAAGCTGCTCGTCGAACTTTGAGCGCATTAACCAAACCCTCCCTGTAATATAATCTTCTGTCCGTTTATCCTTCGGATAAGAAAAAAAATTGTTTTCGTATCGCCAAACTCAACCATTTCTCCTACAAGGAAAAAAATGCCGTATCATCCGATACACGCACTGCCTGCTGCATATTATGGGTAACAACAACTACCGTGTATTTTTTTTCAGATCCTCCATCAGTTCTTCAATCTTTGATGTGGAAATCGGATCCAGCGCCGATGTGGACTCATCCATCAAAAGTACCTCCGGATGAACAGCCAGAGCACGGGCAATACAGAGACGCTGCTGCTGTCCACCGGAAAGACCCAGAGCGGATTTCTTTAAACGATCCTTGACCTCATCAAAAATAGCTGCTCCGCGCAGACTTTCTTCAACGATGGCATCCAGTTTTGACTTATCTTTAATTCCATGTACACGCGGATATATGCAATGTTGTCATAAATACTCATCGGAAATGGGTTCGGCTGCTGAAATACCATGCCAATTCTTTTTCCGAAGAACGGTTGTATCTACGCCTTCCGCATAGATATCCTCATCATCCAGTTTCACTTCTCCTGTGATTCTCACGCCATCCACCAGATCATTCATCCGGTTTAATGTTTTTAAGAATGTTGATTTTCCACATCCGGACGGTCCGATAAAAGCGGTCACGCAATTCTCACGAATATTCATGTTTACATCCTTGAGTGCATGGTTTTCCACCGTAATACAGGTTCAGATCACGGACAGTAATTTTTGTTCGTTTTTCCATGTTTCTCTCCTCATCTGCAATGGTTTTTCTCTCACTGCAATTATCCATTTCTTAGGATTTATGAATATTATAAAGAGAGATTGTAAAATGCACTGGACTGGGAATGTAAAATTTTTGCAAAATCCATGTAATGGATGTAAAAAGTTTCTTGATACGCCAAATTTGCAGGTTGATGTTTTAAATATAAGAGTTCTCTAAGTGACGTAAGAAGGGGGGACATTTCTTCCTGTTGGTTGGAGAAAATATAATTGAAAGACATCCCGATAAATTAATTGATGATAAGGCCCGGTATCTATAGATGAAAAATTAAAGCCTAAGATGACGTTTTCTCGAAATTTTAATGCTAGAAATCTGGACATGTCACCTATATAGTAAAAATTGCTTTTCCGGATACCGCTTTTTTCATAAAAAGTGGTACCTGAAGAAGCAATTTTTGATCTATAGAGACTTTCCGGTATCTAAATATTAAATTTTCGGCATATAGGTACCACAACGGTATCTTTTACATGAATTTTATCGGCATAGAAACCACGCCGATATCTTTCCGATGAATTTACCGGTCCATCTTTTCCCACAAACATGAGCAGAAAACTGATCAGAAGCAGTCCGCTCGATACCCAGATCATATGATATCCAAACCGGATAGAGAGATTCCCTCCAATACCATCCCCGAGTCCGAAAAATAAAATAATGCCAAAATAATACAGTGCCTTTTTTAATTTTTTCTGTGTCATGGGTCTGCAGATAACCGGTAAATGCTTCTGTTCCGCTACGAAGATTTCCGATGCACATTGTGCTTGCATAAGAATATCCGCTTACTTTCCGGAACGTCTGTACCTGCATTGCACATGCAAACGATACCAGCACGGTAGCCAGCAGATCCAGGCGTTTTGGCATGAATCCAACAAAAACCAGAATCGCAATTTCCATCAAAAGCGCACCCTGCCGCCAGTGCAGTTTCTTAGCATATTTAAAGATCACATGAATCTTCTCTGCAAAGAAAACGCCCGATGCAAATGCCAGAAGCGGTAATAAGTATCGTAACACATCCAGCCATTCTCCCATCATCAGGTGCGTACTCATCAAAACAATATTTCCCGTCTGTGCGTTGGAAAAATACTTCCTCACGCGTAAAGTATGTATACGCATCCTGAAAACCTCCGGACAGTGCCAAAAACACACTTGTGACAAATGCTTCCGACATTTGGACGTCCGCATTTGTCTTAGGATTTCCTAGTTTCATCACTTCACATCCTTCTTTTTAATATATAAACTCTATATATTATAGTGTGCTTTTTATACAAAAATTCAACCTAAATTATAAGAATGACCGCATATGAATGCTTAATTCTTCTTCCTGTTTTATCAATTTCTTTGCAATATCCTTTTGTTTCCTCATCTGCAGCCTGATACTGGTTCAGATAACGGCTTAAAAGATTTTTACTCCCATGTTACAGCCGTCCGTTATCAGATCTGCGATCGTTGCATCCGATTCATCCATGGCAAAGTTTTACATTTGTTTTCATCCAGGACATTCCCTGTGCCATCGGATTTGGATCTTTTCCCCGTATCGTGACATTGTTCGAGTTTATTCTGAATTTCTTCTTTCAGTTTTTCATGCCCCTCTTTACATGCTTCCAGTAGTTTTTTAATTTTTCATTGGTGGTTTTTTCGAGGATCTCCCCGATGGATGCCGTTCCCATCTTGATTCCCGCATCACATTCTCTCAATAATTTTTATAGTATCCGGTTCCGTCATTTCTTCCTCCTTTATGAAATTGGTTTATTACGGTTTCCGTAATGATTGTCATTCATAAGTATTCCCGGATTTTCTGTTAAATATTTTCAGGCACCTTTTTCTTACTATAAATTTCTCATTATATGTTGTTACGGCTTTCAGCCACCCGTTTGCTGCTTTTTATCACCACTTGACTGGGCGAGGGCGTAACCGCTTACTAACAGGTCAAGGTAATACGTGTTGTACTCATCATTCAGGACACGTTTTTTTGACCTCGTCCATTTCCCTGGTGACACCCTGGGCAAGTACCTCTTTTTAAAAACGGAATTGCCCTGGTAAATACTCCGAGTACCTGGGGACCCGATCATGTTTTTGTTTTTGCGATATCCCTTTGCCCCTTCTGGGTACCGTAGTATCTTCGATCTCCAGCCATTACTGCCAGTTTTAACTGATCTCTTTCATGATCTCCTTTTGGTGGTCTTTGGTAAACTCGCTTAATTCGTAAGACCGGATTCTTTGATTTGCAAATACGGGAACTGCAAACTGTTTTTAACCAGAACAGCCAGCCTGTTAATGACTGTCTTATTACTTACCGACAATTCTCTGCTGACCTCAATCGGAGTAAACTCTCCCCGATAGTTTCTAATCAGAAATTGCAACAGTTCTTTTTCTTTCCCCTTCAAGAACGATAAACTTCCGGCAATGTCTTCCTCTTCGGAAGCAAGCTGTAAATCGCAGACCTTTCCGGAATAGAGTTTTTTTTACCATCCGCAGGAAATAATTAATCCAGATCTCAGGATGTGGCGGGTTTTCTCTTCCAGAATAATACAATGCAGGAAGCCCCATCTGGATAGCTTCGTAATATTCATCAATATCGTATGCAAAAATACTCCTCCAGAGATCCAATTCCATTAAAACCGTAGCCGTTCAAGTCCATAATATAACCGGATAACAGTCTTGCAGTTCTTCCATTGCCATCTTCAAACGGATGAATTGTCACTAATTGGTAATGTACAACAGCTGCTACTATCAGAGGGTGGTCATCCGTTGTATTTACATATTCCACCAATTCATCCAGAAGCTCCGGTATGTCGCAATATTCCGGTGGAATATAATCAGGATTTCCCGTCTTGGAATCATACACGGCAAACAGCACCCCGGGAGGCATGGATCCCCCTGAGTCCGATTTTCTCCTTGGAAGCACCCTTTTCCACCAATTTCTGCACATCCAAAATAAGCTTTTTGGGAAAATTTTTCTTTCTTGCTTACTTTTTTCCTCAAGATAATTCAAAAGCGAGAAAATAATTCCGCACTTCCTGCTCCGGTTTCAAATAATGCTTTCTTTCATCGCGCTCGATTACTTCATCTACCTGTTTTTCCGACAGCGGATTGCCTTCAATTTTGTTTGAAGCGTAAGAACTTTTTTTCTTCGAATTTTTACGAAGCCTGTTCATAACTGGTTTGGACAACTTCACGGATGATACCTTGTATCTGTTGTGCTCGATCTCTGTGATATAACTTAAAATCTCATTTGTTAATGTCACCTTCATCATACAAAAAAAACCTTCCTTTCAAATAGTATTATACCCAGATCGAAGAATTTTTTCCATTAAAATTCCACTATTATTTCACTATTTTTCACTATTTTTACACTATTTTTCATTAACCACATGCGCAGACCCCGCCCCGGTTTCCTGCCACCAGAACACAGGTAGCTGGCGGGGCGCGAACCTCGCCATTCTTGAATTGGATTCCGGGAAAGAGATCGCGGTGAAACCATCTGAGATTAAGATTTTGAAGAATAGCATTTGAAGGGAATATGTCAAGGAATTTTGTTTCTTGTCTTCCCATTCAATTTTTGGTACAATAAGTATGTAATCGAACAGAAGTACGGATGCGATTTTCCGATTGTTGACTGCCCTCTAGTATTACGAAAGAGAGGGTGATGCCCTATGAGTACATCAGAAGTATTAACTTTGCTGCTTGTAGTCTTCGCGGCACTGTCTTACATAGACAACCATAACAACAAAAAAAATAGCATCCCACCGCCTAAAAGTGAAGGATGCTATTCTTTAACATATTTAACTGAGGGCAAATCGGAAATTGCTTCCGATCAGCTTCTAACTAGATTATAACGGAAGGCGCTTGAGAAATCAAGTGCCTTTCGCTCAATAAGGGCTTCCTGATTCCTTACGCAGAATACAGCTTCCCGATTTCTTGCCGCCACTCTTACGGTATCTCCGGAATTTCCTCTTCATCTTCTGCAAAGGCAAGCGCCTGCAGGATATCCGACAATCCAATAAAAAACTTTCCCTTCTTGTCCCCGGCAACCGCAAAAAGTATGCTCATCCTTCTGCAAGGAGAATCCGTCCGGGAATGCCTTTTCCAATGCTTCTTCTTTTCTGTTCATATGCTTTCCTTATATTTCCGGCACTAACTTATACGCCAGCTCTTGCAATCCCGGTTTCACAACTTTCTTTTCTGATGCCGTCAGATTTGGATACCGGTATTCGTTAATGTCTTGTTTCTGAACAATCCTCGTCTTATCTTTCTGAAATACTTTTCCATCTGGTCCAACCTGCCTGTCTTTTTCTGTCTCTTGTTGATAATCTGACTGCGATTGTTACCTTTACGCTATCATCTTTGAAGTAATATTTTTGCTCGTGCTCCACAAAATCCAGCCGAAGATCCATCCATTTTCCTGTCTTTTCAACACACAGATACAGGATTTCCTTCCCTTCTTTGGAAATAACAGGGAAAAGGCTGAGATCTTTTTCTTTCGCGAAGAAATTCATGCAGCCAGCTTTCCTTTCTGACACGGACATGCCAGAGCGAAATATATTTTCCTGAAAAATACAAAAGCATCCATGGAATATTGTACAACGTTTCTCCGCAATACATATAGGCTTCTGAAGCCAGATATCTCCGCAACATGCATTCAACCTCTTTTTGGGCAGCAGAAGTCCCAGATCCTGGCTCAGAATATATACTGCAGACAAAATATTTTCCCCGAATACTATTGTATATCTCCCGATTGATTGGCTGCATATGCTCATATATGTCTGCTTTCCGTGGTGTCTGTCTCCCTGTATACGCCGGGACAATAAGGAAACGTACGCCCATTGTAAGAAAACTGCTTTTACACTTTTCCTTATATGCGATCTCTCAAATGCAAACGAAGTATCTTTCCCATGAAAATAACAGAATAACAAGATTTAGAAATTTTTTTTAATTTTTTTCCAAAAATTCTTTGACGATTTTTGAAATGGCGCAATATGTATATTGTAAAGACAAACATGTACCATACAAGTGGTACATGGATTGAAATTTACACAGCATAATCACCGAGAATGCTGGGAAGCTTACAGAAGTATAACCTTCTTTTCTCCTGCTTTTCCTCATTGAATAGAGCATGGAGATTTTACATTACACTTGAAATGCCAAAAAGGAAGAATTAGAAAAATATAAAATTCACCAAAATCTTTTGACATTCTTATAAATGGCAACATATGTAAAATGAAGCCAAAAGGAAAGAATGGTATTCAATATGTTTTTTGGCATGCTTCTTAATAATTTTAAAAAGAAAGGAGGCGATAAACATGATTACATATTCAACCTTATTTGAGTTTTGTAAATTAATTGTTGCTATTATCAGTTTAATTTTCCAGATCTTTAACCATAAAAAATAACCCAATAGAGTGATACTATTTTTACTTTATTAAATAATAAAATTAATAGAGAACAAATCAGAAATCACTTTCCATCAGTTTCTAAGTAATTTAGAATGAAAGGCACCTGAGAATCAAGTGCCTTTCGTTTTATTGTGGGATAATCAGTTTTCTAAGAAACCCGTAAAACAGCCATTGACTGATTTCACAGAGAAATTTATAATCCAAGAGAAAAGCAATTACAAAAAGGAGAATGTGCATATGACATATACGGTTGGACAAATGGCAAAAATGCTTGGGCTTGCGGGTTCCACGCTACGATATTACGATAAAGAAGGCCTTCTTCCCTTTGTGGAACGTTCTTCCGGCGGTATCCGGATGTTTCGGGAGAAAGACTACGAATGGCTGCAGATCATCGAATGTCTGAAAAAAAGCAGGAATGTCAATCAAAAGATATCAAAAAATACATTGTCCTTCTGCAACAGGGAGATTCCACAATTCAGGAACGTTTAGAGTTATTCCAGCACCAGCGCACCGTCTTGCTGGAGCAGATGGCTTCCCTGCAGCAATTTACTTAACTACCTGGCAGAATTTCTCCCACCGTGCCCGTACAGCGTCGGCGCGGGCAGCGCGACCTCCATTTGTAGTCGCGTAGCTGCTCCAGCTTGTCGGAAAACGCCTTCTTCGCCTTGTAGGGACAGACGCGGATGCACTCGCCGCAGTCGATGCAGCGCACCGCGTCGATGACGGCGTGCCGTTGCGGATGCGGATGGCCTCCGTCGAGGCAGCGCTTGAGGCAGTTGGTGCAGCCCCATTTGTCTATGTCGAGCGTAACGGAATGCTTGTATGTGCTCATCAAACCCCTCACCTCCCGGCCGGGGAAAGATCAGACGTTTACGACCATCGTGATCTTCGTGCCCACCCCAAGAAAGCTCGGATTCGATTTTCATCTCGTCGGCGTAGCGCTTCATGTTGGGCAGGCCCATGCCGGCGCCGAAGCCGAGCGAACGGATATTGTCCGGCGCGGTGGAAAAGCCCTCCTGCATCGCCTGCTCGATGTCCGCGATGCCGGGGCCGCGATCCTCGAGTACGATGACGATGCGTTCGGGATCCACCGTGATGACGGCCTCGCCGCCGCCGGCGTGAATGACCATATTGATTTCGCCCTCGTACATCGCAATCGATACGCGGCGTATCACCTCCGGCGCGAAGCCCGAGCTGCCGCAGTTTCTTCTTCACCTCGACCGAGGCTTCGCCCGCCGAGGTAAAGTTCTCCCCGTCCACTTCAAAACGGAAGCGCAGCGCGTCGGCAGCCATCAGGCTTTGCCTCCGTTGCCGCGCAGTCCGTTGGCGTACAGCTTGCCGCACGCCTCGTACATCCGCATCCCGGTCGCGAGGATGACGATGCCGCTCTCGCGTGCGAGCGCGGCATCTCTCCGTCGGGGCCTTGCTGCGGACAAAAAGACGATACAGATCATATCCATCATCTCCGCCGTTCGGATCACTGCGAATTGACCAGTCCCGTCAGCAGCACGGCCTGATCCTTCACATAGGCGAGTACGTCGCTCATCATATCCGAGCCGCATGCGGAATAGACCTCTCTTTGTCGGCAAGCTCGCCGCAGCAGAGTACGTCGGCTTCCAGAAGGTCTCTGATTTCGCTGATTTTCATATCCAGTCCTGCCTTTCCGCTTGTGTGAAAGTCGTTGTCGGGGTTGCCGGCGTGAAGATATGCCAGCGCAGCGTGCGCGCGCGTTTGTTTCACGCCCGAATTCAGCAGGGAAACGGGGAGCCGTCCTTGTCTGCCGGTTCCGCCGGCAGCGCTGAATGCCTGTATTGCTGCCGATAAAATCAATACTTCTCAAAAATACCCTTGATGTCGGCGGGCGTCAGACGGCCGTAGACGTCCTCGTTGATGACCATCACCGGCGCAAGCCCGCAGCAGCCGAGGCAGCGCGTGTCCTGAATGGTGAACTTGCCGTCCTTGGTCGTTTCGCCGGCCTTGATGCCCAGCACGTTCTCGACCTCCTCCAGCACCGCCTGCGCGCCCTTGACGTAGCACGCCGTGCCCGTACATACGGAAACCACGTTCTCCCCCTTCGGACGCAGCGAGAACTGCGAGTAGAAGGTGGCCACGCCGTACCTCCGGAGACCGGGATGTCCAGCGAGTCGGCGATAAGCTCCTGCGTCTCGAGCGAGGGTAGCCGAACAGCTCCTGCGCCTTCTGCATAATCGGCATCAGCGGCCCCTTTGTATCCTTGTTGGCCGCGATGAACTGCTTGAGACTCCGCCGTCTTTTTTGTCAATCTGTTCTTTCGTGAGTGCCATGTCTTGCCTCCTGAAGATAATAAAAATTTTTCCGCGCTCAAAAACCGCCCTGTTGTCAAGGCGTGCTTTTCGTATTCCGGCAGACGGTATGCGGCCGCGCATATCCGTCTACAATATACCGCAGGATGGCGGGGCTTTCGGTAGACGGGGAAAAACGTATGCACGTTATGCGCTTGCGCATATGCCGCTATTTATTCTATCATATACAACAAAATAATAAAGAGCGATTTTCTCTTTTTTTTGCAAAAAAAATCACGCTTTTTATTGCTTGCACAAATCTATGCGGATGCTTTTCCATTCGCGAAGACAACATATACGGGACAATGATGCAAAAGGACGGTTTTTGAAAGCTATGATAAAGCCGCGGATCGGCAGGCGTATCTGGCCGTGCACGAAGCTGGCCGCGGAGCAGGCGGACATAAAAAATCGTCGCGATTTGCGACGTGGAGCCGCATAAGCTCACCGGCGGCGGAACGGCGAAGGTCAACCTTCCGGCGGCGGAACGCCGCAGCATTACGGCGATTACCGCCATTATACCGATTATGACGAGATGCTGTGCGCCGAAGCGCCGGATTTCGTCGACGTCATCCTGCCCACCTATCTGCACTGCGGCGCGGCGGTCAAGGCGCTGGAGCGGGGCGCGCATTGTCTGTGCGAAAAAGCCGATGGCGCTCTCGCCCGCCGAATGCGCGCGGATGACCGACGCGGCCGAGCGCAGCGGGAAATTCCTGGATGGTCGGACACTGCCTGCGCTTCTGGCGCGAGTACGTCTGGCTGAAGCGCTGCGTCGAAAGCGGCGTATACGGGCAGCGCGCGGCGCGTATTTCTGGCGCGGGGGGCTTTCAGGACCATAGGAAGAATCCCTCGTGGCAGGACTGGATCATCACGAAGGAGAAGGGCGGCGGCGGCGCGCTGTTTGACCAGCATATCCACGACATCGACGCGGTGCGCTGGCTGTTCGGCCCGCCGGAGGCGGTTTCCGTCCGCGCGCGGACGGTGTTCCCTAAGAGCGCCGACGACATTGTCAGCGCCGCGTACCATTACGGCGATAAGGTCGTCACCGCGCTCGACGACATCACCTATAAGCGGGCGTGCCGTTCGGCTACGGTTTTAAGGTGAATTTTGAAAAAAGCCACGCTCGAATACCGCGATAACGTCCTCAAGGTCTACACCGAGGACGGCGCGGTCTTTACGCCCGTGTACGACGACCCGCTCACGCCGTCGGACGACGCGTATTACAATGAAATCCGCTATTTTTACGACTGTATCCGCAGCGGACGCGCGCCGACGCCGTCCCGCTTTTCCGACAGCGCCGCGGCCGTATCGCTCGCGCTGAAGGAAGCGGAGAGCGCGGCGGCGATGCGGTCGCGGCGGAGCGCTGAGGGGGAGGACGACGATGGCGCTGCATGTGGAGCATATCACCAAAACCTTCGGGGAAAAGACGGCGGTGGACGATCTCAGCTTTTCGATGGAGCACAGCGGCGTGTTCGGACTCATCGGCACCAACGGCGCCGGCAAGACGACCACGATCCGCATCATCCTCGGCATTATGAAAAGCGACGCCGGACGCGCCGAATGGGACGGGCGCCCGATCGTGCGGGAGAACGTGCGGTTCGGCTATATGCCCGAGGAACGCGGCATTTATATGAAGGGAAAAGGTGTTCGAGCAGCTCGTCTATTTCGGGATGCTGCATCGGATGACCAAGGCCGACGCGTCCGCCGCCGCGCGCCGCTGGCTGGAACGGCTCGGCATCACCGAATACGCGGATTACTGCGCGGAAAAGCTGTCGAAGGGCAATCAGCAGAAGGTGCAGCTCATCGTGACGCTGCTGCACGACCCCGAGCTGATTATACTGGACGAAACCCTTTTCCGGCTGGACCCCCGTCAACACCGAGCTGTTCCGCTCGGTCATCCGCGAGCTGGTCGGGGAGGGGCGGTATATCGTGATGTCCTCGCACCAGATGGCGACCGTCGAGGAATACTGCGAGAATCTGCTTATCCTCAACCGCGGGAAGACGATTCTGAAGGGCAACCTGCGGGAGATCGCGGCTACGGGCGCACCCGCCTTGCCGTCAACACCTCGCCCGAAACCGCCGCGGCCGCAGCCGCGCTGGGACTGGAGCCGGTGGAAATCCGCGCGGATTATACCGAATACAAAATCAGCTCGGACGCGTCCGCCGAGGCTTTTCTGCGCCGCCTGCTGGAATCGGGCGTGTATCCGACGCGCTATGAAATCAAGGAACCGTCGCTGCACGAGATCTTTTCTCGACCGCGTCGGCGGGACGGAGGAGGACGCCAAGCGATGAACGAGATCAAAAACGGTTTTCGGCTTTACGGTCCGCAGCGCCGTGCGCAAAAAGCCCTTTAAGGTCACGACGATCGTGCTGCTGGCGCTGATTCTCATTCTCTGCGCGCTGCCGTCGCTGCTGTCCTCCGATGCGGAGACGCCGCCGGAGGAGACGCCTGCGGACGAAAAGTCGTATGCCTGCTATTATATCGACCCGAAGGGTCTGATCCCCGGCGGCCGCGAGACGCTGGGCCGCGCTGCTGCCCGACGCGGAGGTCCTCGACGGCGACATCGCCCGTCTGACGAATACGGCCTCGAATGCGACGACAACGGCGCAACGCTCGTCGTCGAGGTGGTCGAGCGGGAGGGAGCGCCCTTCATCCAGCTTTATCAGGGGGGGCTGTCCAACCCGGTCGGCGTCGTCGACGCGCTCAGGAGCGCTGGGTCGCCGCCCTGCTGGCGGAGAACGGCGTCAGCGAGGACGTCATCGCGCTGACCGCCGCCGGACTCGGCAGTGCGTCGCTGCCGCTGGGGACGATGCGGTTTTCCGGCTTTGCCGCGAGCATCGTCGTTCTGATGATCATGTTCTTTGCCATCTACTTTTACGGTTACAGCGTCGCCTCCAGCGTCGCAAGCGAGAAATCCTCCCGCGTGATGGAAACGCTCGTCGTCAGCGCCAAGCCCCGCAATATTCTGGCGGGCAAGCTGCTCGGCACCGCCTTTTGTGGGCTTTGCGCAGCTTGCGGTCTGCGCGCTGTTCGCCGTGGCTTGCTATACCCTTTTGGTGCCGGAGGGCTTCACCGTCGCGGGCATGCCGCTGTCGTTCGAGACCTTCACGCCGCTGAACGCGCTGCTGATCCTGCTGCTGTTCGTGTTCGGCTTCTTCCTCTACGCGCTGCTGTATTCGATTACCGGCGCGATGGTCTCCCGCACCGAGGACCTCGGCTCGGCGATGGCGCCGGTGATGACCGTCAATTTCGTCGCCTTTTACTCGGCGTATTTTATCGCGCTCATCGGCGACGGCGGGCTGAAGGACGTGTTCTCGCTCATCCCGTTCACCGCGCCCTTCGTGCTGCCCTTCCGGCTGCTGAACGAGTCGGTGGCATGGCATGTCCCCGTGCTGGCGCTGCTGCTGTTGGCCGCCGCGTTTGCGCTGATCGCCTATGCGACGATGAAAATTTATTCGGCCAGCGTGCTGTATTACGGCCAGAGGCTGAAAATAAGAGACCTCATCAAAATCAAGCTGTGAAGCATTGGAAAGGACGGATTTTTTGCAGATGAAAAAAATATTCCCGCCTGCGCGCTGGCGCGCTCTCCTGTTGCTGCTGTCGCTCTGCGCGCCGCTCGCCGCCGCCGAGGAGGCGGTCATCGACGTGCCGCGCTGTGCGGCCGCGCCCGAAATCGACGGCATCATCGGCCCGGACGAATACGTTTGCCTGCGCTCGTATGCCTCCGGCGGTCTCACGCTTCTTTCCGGCAGCGGACGGCAGCCGACGCCGCGTTTCTACGCGGGATGGGACGACGAATACTTTTATTTCGCCGTCCGCGTAAGCTGTCAGGCGCCGCACTCGTCCTATCAGGACGACGAAGCCGGACATTATATCTTCAACGGCCACAGCCTGATGACCGCGCTGGTGCCCGAGGACCCGGCAGCGGACAAATACCGCCCCTCCAATGGGGAATACTGGCTCTGGCAGGAGGCGTATGACGCCGGCGTCTGCTTCGAGTGGACGACGATCCTCGATTCGCGCACTCGATACGGTCGTGACCGAAAACCATTTCCTGTCGCTGACCGAGGACGAGGGCTTCCTCGCCGCCTGCACGAGCGCGGACGGACGGCTTCGACGTGTACGATGCGCATCGCCTTTTCCGCCTTCTCGACCGAGTACGCGGGCGCGGCGTTTGAAGCGCAGTCCGGCGCGGTTTTCGGGCTGGACTTCAACGCCGGCCTGTCCGACGTCGGCGTCGGGTATGACGGCGAACGGCGAGTACCGCGGCGATTATGTCAGCCTCGGCGGCTTCTTCGCCGACTACCGCGGAACGAATGCGTCCGCCTGCGCGCGGCTGCGCCTGGCCGAGACGGCGGCGGAGGAATCTGTTGCGGAGACGCCCGGACACCGGCGACGAGGGCTATGTCCTGTACGTGCTTGCGGTCGTCGCCGTCGGCGCGGCGGTGGCGATCTGGATCGCCCGTTCCGCAAGAACAACGTCATCGACGACGAGGACGATGATGAGGACGACGAAGCGAAATAAAACCGAGGCCGCCGGCAATGCTTTCTGCCGGCGGCCGTAATGAAGCGGGGGAGACAAAATCATATGGAGCGTATCTGCTGTATCTTCGGGGCGGGGGCGTACGGGGGGACGAATGCGCGCTGCTCCCGTCCGGCGCCTATGTCATCGCGGCGGACGCGGGCTACAACCGCCTGCGGGACTTCGGCGTCCGGCCCGACCTTGCCGTCGGGGGATTTCGATTCGATGGGCGCGCCGCCCGACGACGTGCCCGTCGTTCGGCATCCGGCGGAGAAAGGACGACACCGATATGCTGCTGGCCGTCCGCGAGGGGTTTGCGCGCGCTTCTCCCGCTTCTACCTTTTCGGTGGCACGGGCGGCCGCATCGACCATACGCTGGCGAACCTGCAAACGCTCGCCTTTATCGCCGAACGGGCGGCGTCGGCTTCCTGTTCGGGGACGACTGACCGCCGCAGCCGTAAAAACGGCACGCTCGGCTTTCCCGCCGGGCTGTCCGGCACGGTCTCGGTGTTTGCGCTGGGCAGTCCGGCGCGCGGCGTTACCTCACCGGGCTGTATTATCCGCTGCACGCGCGACGCTGACGCCCGCGTGGCCGCTGGGCGTGAGCAACAGCGTTCACCGGCGCGCCCGCCGCCGTCACGGTCAAAGACGGCGTGCTGACCGTCCTCTGGAACGGCAGGACGCGCTGCCCTCAGCGGCACCGCGAGCGACCGCTCGTAATAAATGATATTGCTGCGCGACGCCCGCGTAAGCGCCGAAGCGACGGCCGTCAAAGCCCTCGCCGTAGTATTTGGCGATGACCTTTTCACCCATACGTCGACGGGGAAGGCCTCGTAGAAGCCCAGCGAGAACAGCAGCACGCAGTCGGCCACCTTGGCGCCCACGCCGTAGACCGTCATCAGCGCCGCTTTGGCCGCTTCGTAGGACTGCTTCCGCAGCGCTTCGAGGTCGAGCGCGCCGCTCGCCACCCGGGCGGCCGCGTCCGCGACGTACTTGGCGCGGAAGCCGCAGCGGATCTCCGCCAGCCCTTCCATCCCGACTTCGGCAAGCCGCTCGGCGGTGGGGAAGGCGTAGAACGGCGTGCCCGCAATCGGCGCGCCGAACCGCTCGCAGAGCGACGCGATGATTTTGCGGATGCGCGGGATGTTGTTGTTCTGCGACAGGATGAACGAGCAGAGCGTCTCCCACGGGTCCTGCGCGAGAATGCGGATGCCGCGCGAAAACGCGTAGGCCGTGCGCAGCGCCTCGTCGCCGCAGAAGGCGTCCGAGAGGGCCTCGTAATCGCGCGCGAGGTCGAAGTACCGCCCAGACCGCCTCGTATGCCGCGCGATCCACGCCGTGCAGTATGATGCTGCCGCCGTCCTGCGTGACGTGCAGCACCCGCCCGAACGCGACGCCCGTGTAGCCGCCGCCGTCCGGCGCGAAGCGGAAGCATTGTCCGCAGTCGAATGTCTTTCGGATATCCAGCGCCGCGCCGGTCAGCACGGTTCCGGCCGGCGTGAAGGATACGACCATAAAACCTACCTCTCTTCGGAAAGGAATCAAAACGATGAAGGAACAAATCTATACCATACCCGTCTCCGAGGCGTTTGAAGCGCGCAGCGGCAAGTGCCCGCTCTGCCTGCTGCGCGAAAAATGGGAGCAGAACGAGCTGGACCTGATTCTCGGCGCGTCGATGATGGAGCCGGATATCCGCATCCAGACCAACGAAAAGGGCTTCTGCAACGACCATCTGCACAAGATGTATGCGCGGGGCAACCGCCTGCCGCTGGCGCTCACGCTCGAAAGCCATCTCGCCGAGGTGGAAAAGGGGCTGAAAACCGGCGGCTTCTTCTCCCGCGATATCGCCGCCAAAAGCGTAAAGCGGCTTGAAGAGCTGGAGCATAGCTGCTACCTGTGCGATCGCATCGACGCCACGCTTGCGCGTATGGTTGAGACCACCGCGCTGCTTTTTACGGACGGAGCCGGAGTTCCGCAGGCTGTTCAACGAGCAGCGGATGTTCTGCCTGCCGCATTTCCGCGCGCTGCTGGTCAAGGGCCGCGAAATCCTCGACAAAAAGCGCTATGAGGACTTTGTGCGCGACGCGTTCGCCGTCGTTTCGGGCTACGCGAAGGAACTGGGGGGCGACGTCTCGTGGTTCTGCAAAAAGTTTGATTACCGCTACGAAAAAGAGGATTGGAAGAACTCCAAAGACGCCGTGGAGCGCGCGCTCGACTCAACGGCACCTGGTAAAGCCGCGCGGCCCCCCCGCCTGCGCCCGCGCCGGAAAGGGCCTATTGAGGCGAATTCCGACGTCGCAGCGCAAAAATCCTTTCGCAAATGCTTCGCTGAAGCCGGACGAATATGCTTTTGACCGCCTCCCGCAGCAGCGCGTTGGCGAAGTCCCCAAAGCAGCGGCGATACCGAAAAAGCCGTCCGATGCAAAAGGGCCGCCGCGCTTTTTGCTGCGCCGATGGAGGGACGGTTTGCGCCGACGATTTCTGCAACTGCTGCTGAAACAGCCTTTTCCCTTTGCGGTTTGCTGCAATAATGATGCGCATTCGTATAATTGACTTTCGGTCTTTGCCGCGAGTCTTTAGTCGAGCCGAACCCGCTTCATCTCGCATCATTATACTATAAACGGCAATTTATTTCAATAAAAATCTGTGAAACATATCGCGCTATTTATTTTGCGCGGCTGAAATCTTTGTTCGGAATGCGTTCATCGGGGATAAAAGCGATGCCGCCCGTTCTTCCTTTCGACGGCGCGCGCGGAATATCACGGCCGTGAAGCTGCCGCCGGGCCGCAGGCGTGCGCGCGCTGCTGCGGCTTTTCCGTCGCTCTCTGATGCTTTTTCCCGATTTTCTTTCCGCTTTCCTGATTCTTTTTATCCCGACTTTTCATTTGTTTGAAGCAAAAGGATTGACCGAGCTGATACGATTGTGATATATAATAATGCTTGCATATGTATTGGTGCAATCCTAAAGATGGAATTGTATTGCTTTGTCGCGCGGCAAACCGTTAGACGGCGCTGTGCGGACGGTAAGCAAAAAACGAATGAAATCAATTGAAAGGCTTGTTGGGAATGAAAAGAATCGGTTCTGTTATGGTGGCGCTCGCGCTGCTCCTCTGCTTTGGCTGCCTGCGGCAGCGACGTGGTCGGCGAGCAAAGCGGCGGCGGTGAAGCGCTGACCACCGGCAAAGTCCAATGCTTTGAAAGCGGCCAAAAGATATTTGATGCGCCCGTTTTTCTTATGAGGGCTTGGTCAAGCAGCTTGAATTTGAGAAGTATACGCTTGAAGACGCGGTTTTTGCCGTCGAGCACTGCGGCGTCGATTGAACGAGCAAGCCGCTAAAAGGCGGAAAGCTATCTGCGCTCCGGCCCTTTTCTTGGGATGGACTGATTGACCAGCTTGAATTTGATGGTTTTACCCACGAGCAGGCCGTGTATGGCGTAGAGCAGAACGGGTATTGAGGCAAATCGGATTCCATAGGGAGCGCAGTCGGGGGAAAGCGGCGGACCTCCTTGCGCTTCCGCCTGCGTTGTGACGGTGCAGCCGGCCGCGTGTCTGCGGGTACCCGCATCGGGAACGCCGTGAACGACAGGTGGACGGCCGCGCGTCTGCGGGCGTGTAGGGGAATGTAGGAACGAACGGAAGGGGATTTTCCCTCCCGTCGAATCGGCGGAATAGACGCCCGTACCGAATCGGCGCTGAGGCGCCGCCCGTCTGTTTTTCCAAGCGGCTGTCGGCTGCGCTGTTCCTTGAGACGGAGAGACGGCAAAGGAAGCGCAGGTCTTTGCCTGCTTTGCATCGCGCTTTAGCGTCTGTATATAGCGGGAGAAGCAATAAAGAAACGGAGGCCGTCCGGCAGACGGTCTCCCGTATTTTGTTTGCCGCGACACGGCGGCACGGCGAGCGGCGCGTCCGGCCATACGGCTGAAAGCGGAGCGCGGTACGAATATGTTTGACGGCACGACGTTCGCCAACGAAAAAACGGCAGAGCCGCGTTTTTGTGTTTCTCCGAAAACGACCCTGCGGGCCGCTCAAAGCACATATCCCGCGAGGATGCCGAGCGCGGCCGCAAGGCAGATGACGAGGATGGGATGCGCCTTTTTGAAGGCCAGCAGCGCGCAATATGACCAGCGAAGCGTAAAAAGGACGGTCGGTCAAGACGGCGGCGGAAATTCCGGACGGGACGAAAACCGTGGCGGCCACCGCCAGCACGGATGCGCCGATGAGTCCGACGACCGCCGGCTTCAGGCCGGTCATACAGCCTTGGACGACAAAGCTGCTTCGGAACGCCTCGAAGCACCTCGCAACGATCAGAATGCAGACGAAGGACGGCAGCACCACGCCCAGCGTGGCGCAGAGCGCGCCGCCGATTCCGCCCGTTTCGGTGCCGACATAGGTGGCGATGTTGATTGCAAACGGCCCCGGCGTGCTTTCGCTGACCGCAATGAAATCGACCAGCGCCGACGCGTCCATCCAGCCGTGCGAGAGAACCTCCGCTTGAATCAGCGGCAGCATCGCGTAGCCGCCGCCGAAGGTAAAGGCGCCGATTTTTCAGAAACGTCCAGAACAGCTCCAGATAGATCATCGCCTGTTCCTCTTCGCCGTCACCGCCGCGGTCAGCAGGCCGAACGCCGCGCAGCCGAGGATGACGAACAGCACGTTGATGCTCAGAAACGCGGTCATCAGGAACGCCGCGGCCATCACCACATACGAAACGGCGCTTTTCGGGCATTGCCTGCCTACATCGACCAAAAGCGCCTTTGAGGATCAGCGCCAGCACGCCGGCGCGGATGCCGTTGAAGGCGTACTGCACAAGCCGCACGCTTTGGAACGCTCTGAGGACGAAGGAGATGCCGAAGATGATGAGGAAGGAGGGCAGCACCACGCCCAGCGTAGCCAGCAGCGCGCCCCCGAAAGCCGCACACGCGGAAGCCGACGAAGGTGGCCGCGTTGACGGCGATCGGGCCGGGCGTCGATTCGGCGATGGCCACGATTTCGAGAACGTCGTCGTCGGTCATCCATCCCGCTTTCGGTGATCTCCTTTTGAATCAGCGGAATCATCGCATAGCCGCCGCCGAAGGTGAAGGCGCCGATCTTCAAAAAGACTGCAAAAAGCCGCAGGGCCTTCCGCAAGCGCTCGTCCATATCGTTCGTCTCCTCCTCAGCGAAAGCGCCGATGCCTGTCGGTGGGTGACATAATCCGTGTCGAATAAAGGCGTAAACCGCAACTTATCCATTGTCCACCGACTTATCCACAATATGAAGGCCGTTTTTGCCTGTCGAAACGCGTCATGACGCGCCAAGCTGTCCACATATCCACCGACTTATCCACATCCGGCGGCCGGAATTATGTCTTGTCATTATGCGCGGCGGAATGGAAAAAAGCGCTCAAACGCCGGCCGTCGCGTAGGCGTTCTGCGAGAGGGGCGCAAGGTTGCCCGCGCGGTATTCGTAGTAGCCCTGTGCGATCATCGCCGCGTTGTCGCCGCAAAAGCGAGAGGGAGGCAGGTAGCGGGCGGCCCAGACGTCCGCACAGCTCGGTCAGCGCGCCGCGCGCAGGTGGGAATTCGCCGCCACGCCGCCCGCCAGCGCGACGCAGGGAACGTCCGAGCGCTCCAGCAGCCGCGAGACGCGGGTCACGATCGTGCGGACCAGCGCGTCGGTGAACGAGGCGGCGATGTCCGCTTTCGTTTCCTCGTCCAACGGCTGGCCGCGCAGCTCGCGCGTGGACGCAGTTGATGACCGCCGTTTTCAGGCCGGAGAAAAGTCGTATTCGCTGTCGTACGGTGGCCGCAGTGAAGGGGAACGCGTCCTTCCGGCCGGCAGTGGCCAGCCTGTCCATCATCAAGCCGCCGGGGTAGGGCAGACCGAGCACGCGCGCCGCTTTGTCAAACGCCTCCCGCCGCGTCGTCCCGCGTCTGGCCGATGCGCTTTGAAATCGGTGTAGCCGTCGACGCGAATCAGACGTGTCGCCGCCCGAGACGACCAGCGCAAGGAAGGGGGCGGCGCAAGGAGCGGGTGTACGAGGTAATTGGCCGCGATGTGGCCGCGGATGTGATGCACTCGGCACCCGGCTTGCCGGCTGGCAGGCCAGCCGCCCCTTGGCGAAGTGACAGCCCCGTCAGCAGCGCGCCGATAAGCCAGCTCAACCGTGACGGCGACGGCGTCGATGTCCCGCCAGAGTCAGGCCGGCCTTTTCGAGCGCGCGCTCCGCGTCACGCCGCAGACGGCCTCCGTAGCGCGCGCGAGGCGATCTCCGGCACCACGCCGCCGTACAGCTTTGTCGATTTCGACCTGCGAGGCGACGACGCTCGAAAGCAGCGTCCGCCCCGTCCTCCACGACCGCCGCGGCGGTCTCGTCGCAGGAGCTTTCCAAACCCAGAATCCGCATTTTCTAAATCTCAAATCCGCAAGGACGGCGTCCGTCCCGTGATAAAAGCCGCCTCGCCCCCGTCCGAAAGCCCTCGGAGCAGTAAAGCGCTTCGGCGGCGGTTGCCTTTTTTCATATTCCAGCAAATTCTGCCGAGCAATACGTAACTGAACGAAGTACCGAG
>VOFK01001337.1_pt1 | contig 24494 bp, 28 predicted proteins | sample 5384121 | NCBI WGS metagenome assembly VOFK01 (sample SAMN12384730, study PRJNA508395) | human gut metagenome | isolation source: healthy gut J | host: Homo sapiens | reverse complement strand
CGGTAGCACTTCGTTCAGTTACGTATTGCTGTGCCGCAAAGATCATCGTCAAGTTTAGAAGAGCAGGGCTACCTCATCAAGACCGAGAGCCCCTACTCCCAACGTCGGCGATGCTATCGCTGCCACAGCCAGCGACGTCGAGCCGCTCTCGCGCAGTGGTTCGTCAAGATGGGAGCCGCTTGCCGAAGGCCATCCGCGTCAATGACGACGGCACGATCAATTCGTGCCTGAGCGCTTCACCAAGACCTATATCAGTGGATGGAGAACGATGCATGATTGGTGCATTTCCGCCAGCTGTGGTGGGGGCACCGCATTCCGGCCTGGTACTGCGCGGACTGTGGCCAGGTGATTGTGGAGCAGGAGGACCCCGTCGGCCCGAAGTGCGGCGGCACCCACCTCCATCAGGACGAGGACACGCTGGCACCTGGTTCTCCTCCGCGCTGTGGCCCTTCTCGACCCTGGGTTTGGCCGGATAAGACGCCGGAGCTGGACTATTTCTATCCCACACCGTCATGGTGACGGGCTACGATTTATCATCTTTTTTCTGGGTGGCCCGCTTGATTTTCTCCGGATTGGAGCACATGGGGGAAGACCCCCTTTAAGACCGTATTCATGCACGGCCTGGTGCGGGATGCTCAGGGGCGCAAAGATGTCCAAATCCCTGGGTAACGGCATCGACCCGCTGGAGATAGCCAGCGCGCGGGCATGCGCTTCTCATCTGGCGACTCCCCGGGCGGCGACATGCGCTACGTCGAAAAGTGCGAGCGTGCGCAACTTCTGCAGCACAAGATCTGGAACGCGACCGCTTCGTGATGATGAACTTGACGATCGACCACGTGGAGCTGCCGCTCGGCTCGAGGACAAGTGGATCTCAGCTCAGCCGCTCATCCGCGAGGTCTGAGGTTGTCTCTGGAGGACGCCAGCGAGCTCGGCGTCGCGTCCGCAAGGTATGACTTCATCTCTGGGACAACTACTGCGACTGAAGTTCATCGAGCTGACGAAGAACCGCCTCAACAGCGAGGATCAGACCACGCGCGAGCTGCACAAGAACGTCCTCTGCTTATGTCCTCATCGAGACGCTCAAGCTCCTGCACCGGCGTTCATGCCGTTCATCACGGAGAATCTGGCAGGCGCTTCCCGCACAGGCGGTTCTGATGCTTTCTCAAGTGGCCGGGTACAACGAAGTCAACTTCCCCACGCCGAGGAGGCGATGCAGACCGTCATCGAAGACCCATCACCGCCATCATTGCCCGCCGCAACGAGATGAACGTTGCGCCGTCGAGGTGCACCACCGTCACCACCGCACACGCCGATACATTCAAAGCGCCGGTATCCCGTTCTTCACGCGTCTGGCCTCTGCCAGCGCGATGTGACGATCGTGCCCGCCGATGCCGCCATCGACGCCGACGGCAAGGGTCGGGAGTCGATAAGGAGAAGGCAAGCGCCAGCAGCTCGCCGGTATCGAGAACAAGTTGAAAACAGGGGCTTTCCTCGCCAAAAGCGCCGGAGGCGGTCGTCAACGGCGCCCCGCGCCGATGCGGAAAAGCTCAAGGCGCTCATTGAAGGAAACTCGATAGCTTCCGCTGCGGCGATGAAAAAATAATTACATTCCTTTAGGAAACGGATTTGGTTCCCTGTGCCGCGCAGGGACGGATAAAGGGGAGGTTCTCTTTTACAAAGAGAACCTCCCCCTTTTGATCCCAAAGAAGGTTTTTTGACATTACAAGCGAGCAGCGAAGAGCTGCGGCGCTTGCCGAATCGGGTGCCTGCCGGTGGTGTTGCTATACGACTTGGTTTGCTTCTATCTTCGCTGTCGCTTTGCCTGCGATTCGTTAGTCTTACGCAATCTCCGTCTACTAGGGATTTGTGCAAATTTGCTTCTGCCTGCCGGGGCGACTTTGCTGCGCTCGCCGCAATATACGCACTATCGGTAGTAGGCGATTACACTGAACCTGCGATTAGATTCGAGCGGCACCCGCAAAAAGGGGTGTGCCGCATCCGTAAGCAGAGCCGCCAACGGCTGCTCAACAGCGGATAATAGAAGTGAGTCAAATCGTATGGCAACACCAACCGCAGCAATGCCGTGCGCAAGCCTTCCCATTCCGGAGGCATAAAAGTCATTCAAGCCCGAGACTGCCAATCAGACCCTTTCTCTTGGGGGTCAAGGGGGGATATTCTCGTTCCTCGGAAAGAGAATATCCCCCTTATTCGCTCCCCTGCGGGTACGCAGGGAATGTGGTGCAGCGCCGGCGGCGCTGCTATTTCTCCGCGCTACGCGCGGATTTTTTATGCCTTTTCCCATGTAAAGCTTACGCGTAAGCGCCGTCTGGGCCGCACCGGCCCAGTAGCAATATCCTTATCGCGCACGACGCTGCCGACGCGCAGCGTGGAGAGCAGAAAACCGAGCTGTAGCATGTTGAGCAGGATCGTCTTGATGCCAAAGGTGAAAAACGGGAAGGCTACACCGCCGCTGATGGGGATCAGCGTGAGGTCGCAGCAAAGATAGGCGGCCGCCTGCGTGGTGAACGACAGCAGCACGGAATAGGAAACGGGCGGGCGAGCATACTCTTCTGTCTGCGGCAGCGGCGGAAGGCGAGAACAAGCAGCGCCGTCAGCAGCGTGACGAGTGCGATGAGTGCCAGCCAGCCGCAGCGGTGGACGAGCAGCGTCAGCGCGTGCGCCTGTAAGTCGACCATGCCGAAGCCCCTCCGAGCGGGCAAGGTGCTGTGCGCTGTACGGTCCCACGCCGCCTTGACCGATGAATTTGGCGTTTTGCAGCAGTTCGCGCAGTACAACGGTTCGATAGCCGTGTCCGTCAATGTAGGAGTGAGGATCAAAGCACAATGGCGAGCTGACGCGCAAACCAGTTTGCACCGAGAACAAGGACCCACACGATGTCGGCGGCGAGCGGCAGGGTGGTGAGCAGCGTCTCCAACTTTTTTTGCCAAGGCCGAACCAGCCATCGCGGGCGCAGAAGATCAGCAGCGCGCGCTGTCACAGAGAAACAGAAAGCCCAGATCGAGCAGGCACGGGACGCGCAGGCAGAACATGCACTGCACCGCGAGGCAGACGAAGGCGGCGAAGACACCCCAGCCGCGCCGCCCGCGCAGCGCATAGAGCAGCACGGCAAACATCAGCGGGAACAGCAGCGGCAGGCCGCGCAGGAGAATATGCTTCGAAACGTAGATGTAGCGGAGCCAGAACCCGCCGATGGGCAGGAGACCGAGCAGGATCAATGCGGCATGGAACATGAGCGCGAGCGGCAGGGCGAAGTGTCCGAGCAGCGTAAAATCGAGAAAATAGGCCGCGAGCATCGCCGCCGTGCCGAGCAGCAGCGCCACGCTCTGATGCACAGCAAAAATAGGACAATTCGTAGTCACGGCAGCTTACAAGCGCGGTGAACGCAAGCCCTGCAAGCGCGATGAGTGCCGCGAGCGCAAAAAGAAGCTTTGGTGTTTTCGGACGGTGAACACGGTCAAGCTCCGTGCCGATCTCATACGGGTCGCCCGTCAGACGAAGGGATTCTGCGGTCGCGGCGGTCTCGTCCCATGCCACCCGCCATCAGCGCGTCGCGCTGGTCGCAGAAGGTGGGTCAAAAAGCTCGTCTTCGACGAGCGGTCGCGCCTTTTCCACCGCAGCTGCTCAGGCCGCGGTGCGGGCAAATGGGTAAAGGTTTCAGGCAGAGCCAAGGCAGACGCCCCCTTTCGGCACGCGATCGACCGCAGTGGTAAATGTCGCCCATTCGACTTCTTTTTCGCGCAGCAAATGTTGCCTGCGCTCCAAATGGTAGTAGCGGCGAGGGCGCGCCGCGCCCTCATCTTTTTCATAGGAGCGGATGAGCTCCCTTTTTCCTCAAGTGAGTGCAGCAGGGGATAGAGCGTGCCGGTCTTGAGCGCGAACGCGCGCTCGGAAAGCGGCAGGAGAAGCTCTTCGATCATCGATATCCGTACATGTCCTGCCGTCGAGCAGCTTGAGCACAAGCATCGTCGTACTGCCCGCGAGCAGACTTTTTGTCGACCGTCATACATACGCCTCCTGATAAGTAGATTGTTCTACATAGTAGATTGCCTACATAATAGCGGGAGTGCGGCGCATTGTCAAGCGGGAAACAGGATATTGCAAAAAAAGAGCGATTTTGCTATGCTTGGGGTATCCAAGATAGGAGGGAGAATTTCCATGAACAAGATCACGCTTGGCAAGACGAATCTTGTCATCGAGAAAAACGGATTTGGCTGCCTGCCCATCCAGCGCATCAGCGAGCAGGAAGCGGTAAACCTGCTGCACAAGGCGTATGACGGAGGCATCAACTTTTTCGACACGGCGCGCGCGTATTCCGACAGCGAGCAGAAGGTCGGCGCGGCGTTCTCGTCGATGCGCGACAAGATCGTGCTGGCGACGAAGACCGGCGCGCAGACGGCGGAGGGCTTCCGGAAGGATCTGGAGACCAGTCTCCGCACGCTGAAAACCGACTACATCGACATCTATCAGTTCCACAACCCCGCCTTCTGCCCGAAGCCGGGTGGAGAAGACGGCCTGTACGACGCGGCGCTCGAGGCGAAAAAGCAGGGCAAAATTCGCCACATTTCGATCACGAACCACCGCCTCGCCGTGGCGCACGAGGCCATCGACTCGGGCCTCTACGAGACCTTGCAGTTTCCGTTCAGCTACCTCGCGGGCGAGCAGGAGATGGAGCTCGTCAGAAAGTGCCGCGAAACAAACATGGGCTTTATCGCCATGAAGGGCATGGCGGGCGGCCTGATCCGCGACGGCTTCACGGCGGCGGCGTGGATGGCGCAGCAGGATGGCGTCGTGCCCATCTGGGGCGTGCAGCGCGAGAGCGAGCTTGATCAGTTTTTGCAGTGTATCCGCGAGGGCGTTGAACTGACGGATGAGCGCAAAGCGACTATCGAGCGTGACCGCAAGGAGCTATGCGGCGAATTCTGCCGCGGCTGCGGCTACTGCATGCCGTGCCCCGCGGGCATCGAGATCAACCAGTGTGCGCGCATGTCGCTCATGCTGCGCCGCGCCCCTGCAGCGGCGTGGCTCACCGAGGAATGGCAGCAGAAGATGCACCAGATCGAAAACTGCCGCCACTGCGGCCACTGCATGTCGAAGTGCCCCTACGGCCTGAACACGCCCGAGCTTTTGCAGGCAAACTACAAGGACTACTGGGAAGTGCTCGCGGCCAGCAAGGCGGAGAAATGAAGCTGGATTTTTCACAAAAATACGCCGTCCGGCCGCTGACGGCGGGGGATGTAGACAAGATTTTAGCGCTCTGCGCGGAGAACGAGCAGTTCTACCGCTACCATCCGCCGCTTGCGACGAGGGAGAGCGTTTTGGAGGACATGACGGCGCTGCCGCCGGGAAATGCGCGGCGGACAAGCATTATCTCGGTTTTTTCGACAGAGAAACGCTCCTCGCCGTGCTGGACCTGATCGAGCGCTACCCGCAAGATGACACCGCCTACATCGGCTTCTTTATGACGAAAAAGGAGCGGCAGGGCTACGGCCTCGGTTCGACATTCATCGGCGAGCTGATGGACGAACTGCGGAGAGAGAGGTTCCGCAAGGTGCGCCTTGCGGTGGACAGGGGCAATCCGCAGAGTAAAGCGTTCTGGGAAAAGAACGGCTTTGCGCTGATGGGCGAGGAATTCCCGCACGGCGATTCGGCGTATCTGCCGATGGAACGCGCGCTGTAAAAGTAAAGAAAGCACTGCTGTGCAGAGGGTATCTGCACAGCAGTGCTTTTCATTTTTGAGATTATTTCAATTCGTAAGTCCAATCTTCACCGTTCTGGCGGTAGAACAGCTCGCTGAGATCATCTTCTTCAAACACGCGGAGAAGGTCGAGCATGTCGGAAGATGCAAGATCGAGCGAGGGAGACCGGCGAGCTCCGCCCACCAGACCTCGCCCCGTCGGAAGAGCGCAGCGTTCCGGTAAACTGCTCCGCGCGATAGAGCAGCACGACATGACGCACGCCGTCTTTGCACCAGTCCGTGATCCCGCACAGGCGCGGAGAGGAGATCGTCAGACCTGTCTCACTGAACCTCACGAATGACGGAATCTGTAAAGGATTCACCCTTTTCAACATGACCGCCCGGAAAAGCAACGCCTGGCCAGTTGGGATCTGTGCGGTCCTGCACCAAAACCTTGCTGCCGCGGCGGATCATGCATAGATTCATCAGTTCGACGGGCTCAGAGCGTTTCATGTACAACACGTCCTTTTGGGTTTGAAAACTTGCTTGCTATCCATGACTACTGCGCACTGTGCGGCACCTTTGCCTTGGCGCTGAGCTTGTCGGCGCGAACGGCAAAGACCTCGACTGTGCGGGCTTGCTGCTCGGTGAATTGATCTTCACGGCCCGCCATGTGGCGCATGAGGGAGGTCAGCGCGACGAGCTTTTCTTCACCGTCCAAAAATTCGACATGGCCGACGCCGGTGACGGAGGCGAAGTAGTATCCGCACTGGCAGGCGACATCGTGCTCGTCGAGCGCACCGCGGCAGTCCATTTCAAAGGCGACGGTCGGATTTTTGCGCAGAATGTCGAGCTTACGGCCTTCGCGTGCGCTGTGGCAGAAGAACGAGAACGCACCGCCTTCACAGGCATAGCCGAAATTCAGCGGCAGAAGATACGGCTCTCCATCGTCTACCATGGCAAGATGGATCACTTTACAATCGTTGATAATGGAGAGAATTTCGCCCAGATCGGTGATCTCGCGGTCGCTTCTTCGCATGAGAAATCCTCCTTTGATCGTTTTCCTCATTTTACAGGGCGGAAGCGCAGGTGTCAAGGAGACGCGGCAAAGAAAAATCAAAATACCGGCGGTCTTCGACAAAAAAACGGCAGGAGGACAGGCTATACTTTGAGAAACGAAAGGGAAAACGCTTGAAGGAAACGGAGGGAGAGCAATGGAGGTCATTTCATCGGGCGAAGGGCGTGAACTGACGCTCACGCTGCGCGGGGAGCTCGACCATCACGCGGCGAAGGAGGCGATGCGGAAGCTCGAATGGGAGCTGGATGCGGCGCTGCCGAGCAAACTGACGCTGGATTTTTCGGGCGTGAGCTTTATGGATTCGTCTGGCATCGCCGTCGTGATGCGCGCGCTCAAGCGTATGCGCGCCATGGGCGGCAGCGCTGCGATCAAAAACGTTCCGCCGCAGGCGAAAAAAGTGTTTACCGCCGCGGGAATTTTCCGCATCGTACCGCTTGAGGAGGGGGAAAAGAGCGATGAAAGTAAAACCGAATAACTACATAGCCATTGAATTTCCGAGCCGCAGCGTCAACGAAGGGCTGGCGCGCGCCGCGGTCGCGGCGTTTGCCGCGCAGCTCGACCCGACGCTCGACGAGCTCGGTGACATCAAGACCGCCGTGAGCGAGGCGGTGACGAACGCCATCGTCCATGCCTATCCGCAGGAGATCGGCAAGATCGCGCTGCGCGCATGCATCTTCGACGGAAATCTCCTTGAGATCACCGTGCGCGACTGGGGGTGCGGCATTGCGGACGTCGAAAAAGCGCGAGAGCCGCTCTACACGACTGGCGGTGAAGAGCGCAGCGGCATGGGCTTTACGATCATGGAGAGCTTTATGGATTCGCTCGCTGTGCGCTCGAAAAACGGCAAGGGCACGGTCGTGACGATGAAGCGCAGGATCGCGCTGCGCACGGCGCGCCGATGAACGCCGCGCCGGAATTGCTCGAGGCCGCGGCGCAGGGCGACGAGCAGGCCTGCGAGCAAATGCTGCGCGAGAACAGCGGCCTCATCTGGAGCATCGTGCGGCGCTATTACGGCCGCGGCGTGGAGCCGGACGACCTCTATCAGCTCGGATGCCTTGGATTCATCAAAGCAATAAAGGGATTTGACTTTGCATTCGGCACGCAGTTTTCAACCTACGCTGTGCCGAAGATCGCGGGCGAAATTCGACGCTTTCTGCGCGATGACGGCGCAATCAAGGTGAGCCGCAGCATGCGTGAGCAGGCGGCGACGATCTTCGCCGCGCGCGAAAAGCTCAAAAATACACTCGGGCGCGAACCAGCGCTCTCCGAGCTTTCGGAGGAGACGGGATTCAATGCCGAGGAGATCGCGCAGTGTGAGCTGGCGGTCGCTGCGCCGGACAGCTTGCAGCGCGAAACGGGCGACGGCCTGACGCTCGAGGGGATGCTCGGCGGCGAATCGCCAGAGGACGGGCTCATTGAGCGCATCGCGCTGCGCGAAGCCATCGACGAGCTCCCTGAGCGCGAGAAAATGACGATCCTGCTGCGCTTTTTCAAGGGGCTGACGCAGGAGCAGGCGGCGCGCCTTCTGGGCGTGTCGCAGGTGCAGGTATCGCGGCTGGAGCGCCGGGCGCTGGAGAAGCTGAGGGCGTCTCTTTCGGACGGGCTTTGAAGTAGCTTTCGTCCTGAAACTCCGTCATCATGCCCCAGTAGCGCTTGGGCATGTGCGTCATGCGAAGCTTTTCATTTTTGCGCGCCTCGATGGCGACGGTGTCGTAAAAGCGGCGCCAGAGGCGGCGATAGCCCGCCTCGACTTCGTCCGGCTGCGCCATTTCAAAGTGATTGAGCGGCACGATGCGCGACACGCCGCCGCTATAGAGCAGCGCCTCGCGGTGCGTGCGGTCGTAGAGGAAAAACGTCTCGTTGTGATAGCGTTCGCAGAAGTGGCGGCGCAGGACAGGGAGCACACGGTTTTTCGGTTCGATCTCCGCGCCGAGTACGCCGTCAAAGTCGGAAAAGCGGGTGAAGCCGCGGAATTGCTCGACCTCGCCCGAAAGCTGCCGCACGGCCTTGAGTAGCGGCAGATAGGTGTCGTCGCTCAGGCGCGATAGCAGCGGCGCGCCTCGCGGTAAAATTTGACGATGAAGCGGTAAATGGCCATCTCCTTGTCGGGAAGGCAGGTGAGAAACGCGCGGCGCAGGAAGGGGCCGACTTCCGGACTTCGCTTGTAGAGGCTGCGGTAGATGCGCTGCGCGTGGGCGCGGTCCGTCGTGACCGCGCGAATTTCAAAAAGGGAGGGCTCGTCGTCCCCATCGCGCAAAATCGCGGTGGGGCGTTCTTTTTTTGTGTAGCTTTCAAACACGCAGCAGAGGAGCCCTTCAAAGCTGCCGTCGTATTGATAGATGATCTCGCGCCATGCCATAGAGGCCTCCTTAGCCGACCTGATCGAAAAGGGATAGCTGCTGTGCCTCGGCCTGTGGGAGCGCGCGGCGCTCCACGGCCATCAGGTTTTGCAAAATGCCCTCCTGCGACAGCTTGAGCGGCGAGGCATAGCGCCCGCCGCAGGTGAGAAAGTATTGCGCACGCTTCATCACGACGCCGAGCTTTTTGAGGTCCTCCGCGCGCAGCGCGCCCGAGCGGCGCGCGACCAGAATGCGCTTGGCGCTCACAACGCCGATGCCCGGCACGCGCAGCAGCGCTTCATAGTCCGCGCGGTTCACCTCGACGGGGAAGAACTCGGGATGGCGCAGCGCCCAGCAGCACTTGGGGTCAAGGGCAGGATCAAAGTCCGGCGCGTTGTCGTCGAGCAGCTCGTTTGCGCGAAAGCCGTAAAACCGCAGCAGCCAGTCGGCCTGATAGAGCCGGTGCTCGCGCAGCAGCGGCGGCTTGGTGTCGAGCGCGGGCAAAAGCGTGTTCTCGACTACCGGCACATAGGCTGAGTAGAACACGCGCTTTAACCGATAGGAATCGTAAAGCGCCTGCGTGAGATTCAGAATGTGCAGGTCGCTTTCCTTTGTCGCGCCGACGATGAGCTGTGTGCTCTGCCCCCGCGGGGGCGAAACGCGGTGCGTGCTTGTATTTGACAAGCTCCTGCTTGCTCTGCTTTGCGCGGTCGCGGATCTGCGTCATCGGGCGCAGGATGGCCTGCTTTGTTTTATTGGGGGCGAGCAGCTTGAGTCCTGCTTCGCTCGGCAGCTCGATGTTCACGCTCAGGCGGTCGGCCAAAAGGCCGAGCTGTTCGACAAGCTCCGGCGACGTGCCGGGGATAGCCTTGGCGTGGATGTAGCCGTTGAAGCGGTACTCGCTGCGCAAAATCGACAGCGCGCGGATCATCAACTCCGTCGTATAGTCCGGCGAGCGCAGCACGCCGGAGGAGAGGAACAGCCCTTCGATATAATTGCGGCGGTAGAATTCGATCGTCAGCTCGGCAAGCTCTTCGGGCGTAAAGGTCGCGCGCGGTGTGTCGTTCGTGCAGCGGTTGACGCAGTATTTGCAGTTGTAGCAGCAGTCGTTCGAGAGCAGCACCTTCAAGAGCGTCACGCAGCGGCCGTCGGACGAAAACGTGTGGCAGCAGCCTGCGACGGACGTGGACGTGCAGCCGATCTTGCCCTCCTGATAGCCGCGCTTGGCCCCGCTCGAAGTGCAGGCGGCGTCGTACTTTGCCGCGTCGGAAAGGATCGTGAGCTTGTCGAGAAGGTTCATGTTCTCAGCGGGCGGATCTCGCTCTGCGGCGCTTGGGCTGGTCGAGCAGGAGCAGCGTGTTCATCACCTTGGTGGTGACGACGCTGACGCCGATGAAAACGAAAATAAATGTGGAAGCAGCCATGGAAAATTCCTCCTGACAAATAGAATCTTTGTTCGAGTATGATTATAAATCGAACAAACGTTCTTGTCAACAAAAAATCGAACAAAAAGCCGATTTTTGTCGAACGGAGTTGACCGGAGCACGAAAAGGGTAAGATGTGGAAAGATCAGGAAAGGTGAAAACAATATGAGCGATTTTATCGCCCGCTATGCCGCTGCGAGAAAAGCGGCCATTGCGCGGGATTTTGCAAAACTCAACCCTGAACAGCGCCGCGGCGTGCTGACGACCGAGGGCGCGCTGCTGCTGCTCGCGGGCGCGGGCAGCGGCAAGACGACGGTTCTCATCAACCGCGTCGCAAATCTTTTGACCTACGGGCGGGGGAGCGACAGCGCGGATGTGCCGGCGTGGGCGACGGAGGACGACCTTGCATTTTTGGAGAGCTATCCCGAGCATCCGACGAGCGACGAGCGCAGCCGCATGGTGCACCTCTGCACGCTTGAACCCGCCGCGCCGTGGTCGGTGCTGGCGGTGACATTCACGAACAAGGCGGCAAACGAGCTGAGAGAGAGACTCTCCGCCTTCGGTATCCAGGGCGCGGAGAGTGTTTGGGCGATGACGTTCCACTCCGCCTGCGTGCGCATCCTGCGCCGCGATATCGACCGCCTCGGCTTTTCGCGCGACTTTACGATCTACGACACGGATGACTCCAAGCGCGTCATCAAGGACATTTTGAAAGAGCTGAACATCGACGAGAAGAAGCTCACGCCGCGCGAGGTGCTTTCGGCCATCTCGAACGCAAAGGACGCGATGGAGTCGCATCAGGACTACTCCCGCCGCTGGAAGGACAGCGGCGACTGGCGCAAAGAGGCAATCGCCAAGATCTATACGCGCTACGTGCACCGTCTGGCCGAGGCGAACGCGCTCGACTTTGACGACATCATCCTCCACGCGGTCACGCTGCTGCAGCAGGATGGCGAGGTGCGCGACTACTACCGCCGCAAGTTCCGCTATGTGCTCATCGACGAGTATCAGGACACGAACCGGCTGCAATACCTTTTGATGAAGCAGCTCGTGGGGGAGAAGGGAAACATCTGCGTCGTCGGCGACGATGACCAGAGCATCTATAAGTTCCGCGGTGCGGATATCACAAACATCCTGAATTTTGAAAAGGAGTACAAGGGCTGCCGCACGATCCGCTTGGAGCAGAACTACCGCTCGACGCAGAACATCCTCGACGCGGCGAATGCGGTCATTAAGAATAACACGGGACGCAAGGGCAAGACCCTCTGGACCGATGCGGGTGCGGGCGATAGGGTGCTCATCAAGACCGTCTTCAACGAGCAGGACGAGGCGAACTTTGTCGTCAGCAGCATTATGATGGACTACAACCGCGGGCGGAACTGGAAGGAAAATGCCATTTTGTACCGCATGAACGCACAGTCGAACGCGCTCGAATACGCGTTCAAGCGCAACGGCGTGCCGTATCAGGTCGTCGGCGGGACAAAGTTCTTTGAACGCGCGGAGGTCAAGGACATGCTCGCGTACCTCGCGGTCATCAACAACCCGAGCGATGACTTGAGGCTTCGCCGCATTATCAACAATCCGCCGCGCGGTATCGGCAATACGACGATCGAGCGCGTGCAGGATCTCGCAAGCGAGCAGGGCGTGCCGATGATGGCCGTTTTGCAGCACGCAGGGGAGTACGCCGTGCTCAAGAGCGCGGCGGGCAAGCTCGAGCGCTTCGCCCAGCTCATCGCCGCGCTGCGCGAGATGGCGGACACGATGGAGCTCGCGGAGTTCTATGACGCGGTCTGCGAGCAGACGAGCTATGTACGCACGCTGCAGGAAAAGGGCGACGTGGAGAGCCGTGGGCGGCTTGAAAACGTGCAGGAGCTCAAGTCGAACATCGTTTCGTTCCTCGAAAACGATCCGGAGGATGCGACGCTCTCGGGCTTTTTGAACGAGATCGCACTCTACACCGACCTCGACAGCGCGACGAGCGACAACTGCGTGACGATGATGACGATGCACAGCGCAAAGGGTCTTGAGTTCCCGTGTGTGTATGTCGTCGGCGTGGAGGAGGGCATCTTCCCCCGGCGAGCGCGTGCGCTACAACGATGAAGAGGTCGAAGAGGAGCGCAGACTGTGCTATGTCGCGATGACGCGTGCAAAGGAGCGCTTGACGATGACCTGCACGCGCCAGCGCATGCTGTTTGGCCGCACGAGCGTCAGTGAACCCTCGCGTTTTTTGGAGGAGGTCCCGTCGGAGAATGCCGACTGGGTCGGCCGTCAGGCGCAGGGCGCGTCCGGCTTTGGCGACACGAGCTTTGACGAGGGAAGCTCGTATTCTACGCGCGGCTATGGCAGCTACGGTCAGGGCGCGGCGCGCTACGACAGCGTCATGCAGCGCAGACCAAAATCGCAGGCGTCGCAAAAACTCGCGGCGCAGAAGCCCGCCGCCTCCGCGCCGCTGCTTCAGCTTTCCTCCGGCGACCAGATCCACCACAAGACGTTCGGTGACGGACTGGTCATCTCCGTCACCCCTATGGGCGGCGATGCGCTGCTTGAGGTGGCGTTTGATACCGTTGGCACCAAAAAGTTGATGCTGAAAACGGCGGGGGTACATATTACTAAGTTGTGATTGCCCCACACCGTGTGGGGATGCGACAAGGGGGGATGTTCTCTTTCCGAGGAAAGAGAACATCCCCCCTTACACCCCCCAAGAGAAAGGGACGAGGGGTCTTCCCCCTCGACCCCGCACATTGCAGGTTTGCAGCTCGAAGAGCTGCGCAGCCTGCGGAATCAGGTGCGGTGTACATGGCTTCGCCATGAATCCCTACTACTCGTTACCACTCGCAACCGCGCCCTACTACCGTGGGGCGCGTGTGACGTTAGCACGGCGGCAGACTGCCTACCGAATGAGGCATTGCTGACGCTCGCCGCATTGTGGAGACTGGCGGTAGACGGGAATTAGGCTGTACTCCTACAAGATGAGCAGAGCGGCACCCGCAAGGGGTGTGCCGCATCCGTAAGGCAGCAGAGCCGCCAACGGCTGCGCAACAGCGGATGATAGAAGCAGAGGCAAATCGTATAGCAACTCCAAACGCGGCAACGCCGCGCTATGGGCAGTGCAATCGGCAAGCATCGCAGCTCTTCGAGCTGCTCGCTTGCAATGTCAAAACCTTTCTCTTGGGGGATTTAAAGGGGGTTATTCTCTTTCGTGAAAGAGAATAACCCCCTTTGATCCGTGCAGCGCTGCGGGCGCTGCTATCCCCCTCGCGCCCAACGGGCGCGACTTAATCCCTCCAAACCAGTTTGGAGACCTTATCCCCAAAAGTCCGAAGAGCTTCCTCTTCGATTCTTTTGCGCTGCAAGGATTGTAAAGGTATTAACCATGTCAATTCAACAGCTTTCCCGCGGCGCTTCCAAACGCCGACGATCTTCCCGTCGAGAAGGATGCTGGGCCGGATGATACCGGAGAGAGTGAACACGCCGCGCAGTAACTCTTCAGGCAGAAACGGGTTTGACCGCTTCTCATATCCGAGCATCAGCGGGTCAAAGCCAGAGAGGAATCGGCAGCAGGACAGGTCGCCGATAATATTGATATCGCATAAGCTGTAAAATATTTTGCCTTCACAGATAAACTCTTGCGGGGAGAGCGATTCGATGACCGGCAGCAGCTCTCGCTGGGGCAGTCCGAAGAAGTATGCGGCGTCCTGTACTGTTACGGGGCCGTAGTGTGTCAGATAGCGCCGCATGAGAGCGCGCAGGGCGGCGGCTTTTGTCATCGGTGCAAACGGCGGACAGGGGCGGAAGGCCTTTTTCTGCTGCGCAGTGTGGCAGAGTGTGCCGCTTTCGCACAGCGCACGGAGCAGACCACCCCAGGGATCAAACGCGCTTTGCTCTTCATCGTCGGTCATGCCATGCCCGCGGCAGAGAAGGCGCAGTTCCTCGCGGCCGCCGCAGCCTTTTTGGGCGGCGTCCAGAATGATCGCGGCCAGCTCGCGCTTGCGCGCGGCGGAGAGGCGGCCGTCGTCTGACATCGTGTCGCACGGACGCAGAAAATGGCTGCGCCCATCGTAGAGGAAGAGCGGCAGGTCATCGAGTGCGATCAGATGCAGTGTGCCGCGCAGCGTCCACGTTTTGACGGCGGAGGTGCGCAGGATATCCTCATCCGGCGCTTTCCCGCAGCGGAGACGCAGCGCGTGCAGGCAGTTGCCGTAAAACTGCGCCTGTAAGCCGCAGAGACTGCGCAGCACGGTGAGCTCGTCCTCTGCGGGGGCAAAAAGATACTGACGGTTCATGCGGAGCAGAAGAATGTCGTCGATCTGCATGGGGCGCCTCCGTTCGGTGCAAATTTTTCCGCCGGAATACTTGCGAAAAATGCAGCATTTTGATATGCTATGTCACATTGTAACATGTGTGATATCCGGGAGGCAACTATGAAAAATCCGAAAGTCCGGCAGGTGGTGCTGCCGCTGATCACGGCCCTGATCTGGGCAGCGCATTTGTCACGCAGAGCCTCAGCGCGGCGCATCTTGGGTGCTTCAGCTTCAACGCGCTGCGCGCCATTCCCGCGGTGCTGGTATTGCTGGTGCTGCTGGCCGTCATGCAGCGCATCCACCCGCGCGAAAAATACAGCGCGGAGGAAAAGCGCGCGCTGCTGCGCGGAGGGCTTGTCTGCGGCGCGTTTCTGGCGCTTGCGATCAACTTGCAGCAGTTTGGCATGGGGACGACGAGCGCGGGCAAGGCGGGCTTTATCACGGCGCTCTACATCGTGCTCGTGCCGGTGTTCAGCACGGTGCTTGGCAAAAAGGCGAAGAAAAGCATCTGGCTCTGCGTGATCGCCGCCGTCGCGGGGCTTTACTTCCTGTGCTTTGATGGCAGCAGTACGCTTTCGTTCAGCAGCGGTGATATGTATGTGTTCCTCTCGGCCTTTGCTTTCACCGCCCAGATCCTTGCTGTGGACTATTTTGTGCAGCAGGTGGACGGCATTGCGCTGTCCTGCGCGCAGTTTGCAGTGGTCATCATGCTCTCAGCCATCGGCGCACTTGCATTCGGCGAGCACACCACGCTCGAGGCGGTGAAGACCTGCATCCCGTATCTGCTCTATGTCGGCGTGGTGTCGAGCGGCGTGGGCTACACGCTGCAGATCATCGCGCAGAAGGACGGCGACCCGACGGTCGTGTCGCTGCTGCTGAGCCTCGAGTCGTTTTTTGCCGTTGTCTGCGGCGCGATCGTCCTGCACGAACGCATGAGCCTGCGCGAGTATTTCGGCTGCGCGCTGATGCTTGCGGCGGTCATCCTCTCGCAGCTGCCGGAGAAAAGCGCCAAAGCGGTTGAAAGCGGCAAAAAAGAGTGATATAATAAACTGCTTTAATAAAAATGTGAAAGAAACGGACAGACTATCATGCGGATCAATATTTTAGGCGTTGGCTTTGATAATGTGACGATAGACGAGGCGCTTGCGCGCGGGGAAGAGCTTCTGTGCTCCGAGGGTGCGCACTATGTTGTGACGCCCAATCCCGAGATCGTGGAGACCTGCCGCGCGGATGCCGCGGCGAACGCCGCCGTCAACGGCGCGGACCTTGTGCTGCCGGACGGCATCGGCATCGTGTACGGCGCGAAAATTCTGCACCAGCCGCTCAGAGGCCGCGTGCCCGGCATCGAGTTCGGTACGGGCATGATCGAGCGCTGCGCCAAGCTCGGCAAGAGCGTTTACCTGCTCGGCGCAAAGCCGGGCGTCGCCGAGCAGGCGGCGGAAAATCTCAAAAACCGCTTTCCCGGCCTTGTCATCGCCGGCACGCACGACGGCTATTTTAAGGAGGATGCCCCCATCGCCGCGGAGATCAAGGCGAGCGGCGCGGACATGGCGCTCGTGTGCCTCGGCGCGCCGAAGCAGGAGCTCTTCATGGCGAAATACGGCGAGGCGACGGGTTGTCATCTGCTGATGGGCCTTGGCGGCTCGATGGATATTTTTGCGGGCGTCGCGCAGCGCGCGCCGGAGTTCTACTGCAAGCATAATTTGGAATGGTTCTACCGCCTCATCAAAAATCCGTCCCGCTTCGGCCGCATGATGAAGCTGCCGCTCTTCCTTGTCCACGTTTCGGGGGAGAAGCGCAAATGAGCGGCAAGCTGATCGTATTTGAGGGCACGGACGGCTCCGGCAAGGCGACGCAGAGCAAGCTGCTCTTCGAGAGCTGCAGCGCGAGGGCGTGGACTGCCGCAAGCTCAACTTCCCGCGCTACGGCGAAAAGTCCGCCGCGCTCGTCGAGCTGTATCTTGGCGGCGCGTTCGGCTCGCATTCCGGCGATGTGAACGCCTACGCGGCTTCGACGTTTTACTCCGTTGACCGCTACGCCTCCTACAAGCAGGACTGGGGCAAATATTACGAGGCGGGTGGGCTTCTGATCGCTGACCGCTACACGACCTCGAACGCCGTGCATCAGGCGGGCAAGCTGCCGGACGGCGAGCGGGAGAAATATCTCGACTGGCTTTTCGGCTTTGAATACGGCCTTCTGGGCCTTCCCGAGCCGTCGCTGGTCTTTTTTATCTCGACGTGCCAACCGAGCTGACCGAAAAGATGATGCGCGAGCGCGAGCAGGCAACGAACACAAAGGCCGACATCCACGAGCGGGACGAAGTTACCTGCGCGCGTGCCGCGAGAATGCGAAAAAGGTCGCCGAGCGCTGCTCCTGGCAGCGCATTGGCTGCTCGAAAGACGGCGCGATGCGCACGGTCGAAGACATACACGAGGAAATTTACCGCCGCGTGACGGAACTTTTGAAGGCTTGACCACATCAAAAACAAGTGAAAAGGGGACGCTCACGCGCCCCATCTTCACAGGAGGAGAGTGCCTTAGCAGCAGCAATCGTTGCTGTTGCCGCAGCCGCAGTTGTTGCTGCAGCCACAGCCGCAACCGCAGCCATTGCCGCACCCGCCGCAGCCGAACAGCACCAGAATGATGATGAGGATCAGCCACACGCAGCTATTGTTGTTATTGCACATTTTCGTTTCACCTCACTTGTCATGCCCCTATCCTATGCGCGAGCGCGCAAAGGTGAGCCTGACCGATAGAAAAAGGTGAGGGAATTTCAAATCAGTAAGGAGGAGCTATGAGCTACGAGGACAACTACGATCAAACCGCCCGCTGGGACGCCGAGAGCGTCCGCGAAGCGGGAGCAGCGCACGCAGCACCGCTCCACGCGCAGCAGCGCCGAGCGGCAAAAACTGAAGAAGAAAGGGCAGCGCCGCCGCTTTTTACGCTGTGGCTCGCGTTCGTGCTGATCGTGTCGGCGATTCTGGCCGGGGTTGGCTGGCTGCTGGCGAACGATATGTGCTCGTTCAACAAGTCGCCGGTCGAAACGACGATCGAGATCACGCGCGACGATAACCTCAACACCATCGCCACGAAGCTCCACGACGAGGGGCTCATTAAGTGGGTTCTTCAAGGCGTTCGGCAGGCTCCGCCACGCGGAAAGCCGCATCGGCATCGGCACCTACGCCGTCGACAGCGACATGGACTACGACGCGCTCATCAACCGCATGAGCAACAAGAACGCGTCGCTCACGGCGAATACCGTTAAAATTTCCATCCCAGAGGGCTATAATGTCCGCCAGATCATCGCGCTGATGGACAAGTATGGTGTCAACACGGCGGAAAAGCTCACCGACGCGGCGATGAACTCGGACTTCGACTATTCGTTCATCGACAACAACAAAAAGGGCGACCTGACGCGCCTGTGAGGGCTATCTCTTCCCGGATACCTACGAATTCTTCGTGGACGAGGACCCGACGCACGCGCTGTCGAGACTGCTCGACAACTTTAATAAAAGATGAGCGATGAGCTCATGCAAAAGGTCGAGGCCTCCGGCTATTCGCTCAACCAGATCTTGACCATCGCCTCGCTCATTGAAAAGGAGACGGACGGCAAGGATCGCACGAACATCGCCTCCGTGATCTACAACCGCCTCAACAACGTCGGCGAGACCTACCATAAGCTCGAGATCGACGCCTCGCTCATTTACGGCCCGGCGATAACTACACCGGAACACTGACGAGCAGCGACCTCAATTACAACACGCCCTACAACCTCTCGATGCGTACGAGGGCTTACCGCCCACGCCCATCGCGAACCCCGGTCTCGCCCATCCATCCGGCGCGCTCGAACCGGCGCAGACGGGCTACTATTTCTACGCGCTCGGCAAGGATGGCGTGCATCACTTCTTCAAGACCTACGCGGAGCATTCGAGCTTCGTCGGCTCCAGCCGGTACGCAGGCTAACATAATGACGCGGCAGCGTGGCTTATGCCACGCCGCCGCTTTGAAAGAGGACAACGATGAGAAGAAAAACTGAGATCCTGCCCCGGCGGGCGATATGGAAAATTGCAGATGGCGGTGCTCTACGGCGCGGACGCAGTGTACCTAGCGGGTACGAGCTTCGGCATGCGCTCGTTCGCGGGCAACTTCACGCCGGAGGAGCTTCCCAAAGCGGCGAAGTTCGCGCACGACCACGGTGTGCGCGTCCACGTGACGGTGAATACGATGCCGCGCAACGACGAGGTCGCGCGCCTGCCCGAGCACTTGAGCGTTTGAACGACGCGGGTGTCGACGCGCTTATTTTGGCCGACCTCGGCGCGTTTACGCTCGCGGGGAAGTATGCGCCCCAAGTGCGAGCGCCATATCTCGACCCAGCAGTCGATCGCAAACTACGAGTGCGCCCGCGCATGGTACGATTTGGGCGCGAAGCGCGTGGTGCTGGCAAGGAAGTGTCTTTACAGGAAATACGCGAGATGCGAGCGAAAAATTCCAGAGGAGCTGGAGCTGGAGACCTTCTGCCACGGCGCGATGTGCGTGAGCTATTCGGGCCGCTGCCTGCTCTCAAACTACATGACGGGGCGCGACAGCAACCGCGGCGCCTGCGCCCAGCCCTGCCGCTATCAGTACGCCCTGATGGAGGAAAAGCGGCCCGGAGAATACTTTCCGGTCTTTGAGGACGAGAAGGGAACGTACATCATGAACTCCCGCGATATGTGCATGATCGGTCATCTGGACGACATCATGGATGCGGGCATCGACTGCATCAAGATCGAGGGCCGCGCGAAGAGCGAATACTATGCCGCCATCGTCACGGGGGCCTACCGCCATGTGCTCGACGAGGTCGCGGCGGGGGAGACGCCCGACCCGGTCTGGCTCGACGAGGTCGAGCACGTCAGTCACCGCCACTATTCGACCGGCTTTTATTACGGTCAGCCGGGACAGTATTACGACAATTCCCGCTACATCCGCGACTGGCAGGTCGTGGCGGTGGTCGAGAGCTGCGATGAGAACGGACTTGCCACGCTGAGCCTGCGCAATAAGTTCCGCGCGGGCGACACGGTGGAGGTCGTGGGGCCGGACTGCAAGCCGTTCTCCATGGTCGTTCCCGAGATGCGCGACGCCGATGGCTTCAGTTTACGAGCCGCGCACACCGCAGACGGTATTCACCATGCAGCTGCCGCGCAGTGCCGGCGATGAGCTTTGTGCGCCACGCGGTTTCTTTTGAGCGCAAAGGATTAAAACGCTTTTTCGCGCGCTTTTCGGACGATAGGGCATTTTTTGGCAGCGCCGAAGGCGCTGCTTTTTCCCCTGCGCAGCCGCAGGAAAAATGCAAAACTTATTTTTGCGCTTTCAACGCCCTGCGTTGAGCAAGGATCCCCGGCAGGATCGCGCACAGCGACCCAATCAGGAAGCAGACGATGCCGACGATCATATTGAGCGGAATTTCCTCCTTGAGGAAAAGAAGCGCGAAGATCGGCGCCAAGATGGGCTTTAGGAAGAAAATGAGACGCCTCCTGCGCGGACGTTTTCTCCATCGCCATCATGTGGCAGACGAAGCCCGCCGCGGAGTTGATGCAGCAGATGTACAGCAGTGCCGGAATGGCCGAGGCAGGGATATTTTCAAAGAGCGGCACGTCGATAAAGAGGTTCAGCCCCACCGCGCCATAGAACAGACCGCGCCGCCGCCGTGCGGCCGAAGAGCAGAATGAACACGCGCTCGCCCGCGCCGAAGAGAAAAGCTCAGGCACGTAACAGCGATGCCGCTGAAGCGCGGTGTACGCTTTTTGCCGAACACACTGTAGAGTGCGAACATCACGGCGGAGAGAAATGGCGAGCACCGAGCCTGTGGGATCGAGCGTCGCATGAATGGGGTCAATGATGATGAGCGCCGCCGTGAGCTCCAGGATCAGCGCGATGATGTGGTTGCGGCGGATGTCCTCGTGCAGGAAGAGGTGGGCGAAAACCGTGACGAAGATCGGGTTGCAGGAGAAGATGACCGCCACGATTGACGCGGTGTATAGGTGACCGACATCTGGTAGAGCGGACCATCGCGATGACGATGCACAGAAAGCCCGTGAGCGCAAAAAGCCGACGTCGGCGCGGGTGAAGGCCGCACCCTTTTTCTTCATCGAGCGCGAGGGCAAAGGGAATGAGCAGGAGACCGCCGATGAGAAAGCGCAGGCAGGTGATCTGCATGGGCGCGAAGACGCCGTGAACGGTTTTGAGCATGACCTCCATCGTGCTGAAGATCACGGCGCAGAGGACGATATAGAGATAACCGGAGCGGGAACGGTTCATAGCGTTTCCCTCCCTTCATCATTCAAACGAAAAAGTATATGCCATTTTCGCCCAGCGTTGCAAGGGATGCTTGACAAAAGCTGAATTTGAGATATAATAACTCCATAAAACGCGATGAAAAAGTCAGTTGCAGACTCGGGCCTTCAAGCGAGAGGAATGGTGTAAGCCCTCGGCCACCGGTGCGAAGCCGCTTTTGAGCCGTCCGCGAGGAGCGAACGTTCTCGTCCCGTTACCGACGGTTAAGATGCTTTCCTCAAGCGGGAAAGATATGTACCGGTGGTACCGTGAAGTACAAGTTCGCCCCTATGTGTAGACGGGGCTATTTTTTCGAAAGGGATAGATATGCGCGCGTGGTTTTCGCACTGCTGCGAGCTGCTGGTGCATTTTGGCCGGCTGCCGGGAAACACGCTGCCTAGGACGGCATGGACGAGGACAAGGTCTCGAGAGCGCGGGACTTGCCGTCATGCGTACGCAGCTTCGACGAAAGGCGAATACTGAAGCAGTGCCTGAATGCGCTGCAAGCGAGGACGCGCGCCGAGCAGCATCGAGCGCCGATGCCATTGAAGAGATGATGGATACTGCGACCGGAGGCGCGGCAGCCTTCAGCGTCAGCGATTCGATGCAGACTTTGGCGACGCGGACGAGCCGCATGCCATCGCCGTGTCATCGGCGCGAAAATACGACAAAAGTCCGGTGGTAAGTTCGGCATCGCGTTCTCGATTACGCGAGAGATGAAACCTTATCGACAATGCGAGAGGAAGCGAGCATGGCCAAGATCATCGACATTATTTGAAGCGATCGCGCGTGCGCGCCAATGCCTTTGAATACTTCCGGCACGATATCGACCCGTGGGCGGCATCACGGTTCTCGGTGGATATTACGGATCTCTTGCTTCGCTTAATCTGCCGTCCGCTTCCTCAGCTATCTCTATGGTGCCCGCCGAGCTGTGGCGGAGATTGCCGCCCCATTTGTCAAAGGTCGAGTAGCGATCACTGTGACCCGAAAAGTTACCGTGATGAAGCCCGACGGCAACGGGCGTTTACGTCTACTGCCTGCTTGAGACGATTCGTCGTCTTACGAAAGCTTGTCGCCGAGGGCAAGGCGGCAGTGAAGCGAGACGCTCGAGCGCGGTACGCTGACCGAGATGGCGACGTGCTGGCGAATTTCGTCTCCGCGTGCCGTGGTACTACACGCAGATCAAAGAGGCCTCCTGCCGGGCGGCGCACGACAGCAACTGCGGCTTTCGAAAATAACAGAGGAAAAACGCCGCATGATGCTGCCGATGTCGCACTTCATCAACCACGCGCTCTGCGACGGATGGCACGTCACGCGGTTCTATAAAAATCTCGACCGTGAGCCTCGCGGAATTGAGCGCTTATCTGAAAACACAGAACGAACAACAGTAAATTTACAATAAAAGGAGAAAAACTTCAACCATGTCTCAGCAAAGTATTGTCTCAATGAGCTGCGGGAAATGTTCCTGCACTTTTTTTGAGACAAAGGCCATCTGCGCTCGCCCAAAGCTTTCCTTGATCCCGCAGAACGACGCGTCGTTGCTGCTCATCACCCCGGCTGGCCGATGAAGCCGAAGTTACCGCGAGCAGCTTCGCGTTACCTCCTGTGGCGTGACCACCTGCCAGAAGTGCATCCGCACCGCACGAGAACATCGGCGCCACCGCGCGCCACGCACGTACTTTGAAATGCGCTCGGCAACTTCTCGCCCGGCGACTACCAAGACCGGAGCTAACCACTGGCGTGGAATTCCCTCAGAGCATGAGCCTCGAGTGGGTCGGCTGACCCGGAACCGCCTGTGTCCCTCTGTTGCCGGCAACGCATCACCGCCGACGACGACGAGAGAGGCTGTACCGCATCTGGCACGAGGAGTATCGGCATCCCTGAGACCGCATCTTCAAGTTCTGGGCAAGGAGACAATCTCTGGGAGCACGGTCCGTGCGGCCTCTGCTCTGAAATTTACTACGACCGCGGCGAAAAAGTATTGCTGCGGCAAGTTCGGCTGCACCGTCGGCTGCGACTGGAGGTTTGAACGTCGTCTTCTCCAGTTCGGCAAACGGCCACGACCATTACACCGGAGCTTCAAGCGGTGAAGAACACGAAACCGGAATGGTTTGAGTTCGGCCGTCGTGTGCCGACGTTGGATTCTGCTCTTTCGACGTCGAATATGGTGATGAACACGAACAAGTGTCACGGGAGAGGCGAGTTACGGCTGGGAGCCGCGAGAAAGACGTGTTTCCTGCGCGTCATCGCACAATGACCACATCTCGCCGGTTTTATGACCTGGTGACGGCGTGCTGCCCAGCAACGAGGTCGCGGCTACGTGCTGCGCCGTTTCGCGGAGTAGCCGCCCGCCACGGCAAGCGTTTTTGGCGCGTCAACCGTCCGTTCTCTATGCGAGGTGGTCGTGGATACGGTCGTGCACGAGAACGAAGCGCTATCCTGAGCTGGTGAGCGTGCTCAGCCTATATCACCGGCGTCCGCACCGAGGAGGAGAACTTGCCAAGCACCATCGATCGCGGCATGAAGACATCTTCACCGAGCTGAACGCCCGCTGCTGCGAGCAGCTGGGCGAGACCGTTTCTTCGCCCGGCGCGGGACGCGTTCTCCGCTGTACGACACCTTACGGAGCCCCCATCGACCCGACGGTAGTCGAGATGGTCGAGAGGGCATGACGCCGACCGCAAGGCCTTGACCACGAGATGTAGCAGAAGCATTCGCGCGCCTGCGTGCCGGTGACCTCGCTGGCTGGAAGCTGAGTTTCCGGCGCGATTATTCCGTCCACGGAATTTGTCGGCTACGACCACGATCCGTCGACGAAGGTCGTCGCGCTGGTGGTCCGAGGGTGAGCAGGCCGAGTGATGATGCGGCGTGGAGGGCATCATCGTTCTCGACAAGACTCCGTTCTATGCCGAAATGGTGGCCAGATCGGCGATACGGGCGTCATCCGCTGCAGAGGCCGTGTTTGATAGTCTGGACGTCCAGAAGAACAAGCGGCAAGTTCATGCATCATCACAGGTAAGGTCATTCACGGCAAAGCCCAGCTCGGCGACACCGTGCATGGCATTCATTGATGGAGCGCCGGTCATCCGCCGCGGCCACACGGCCGCAGCCCCATCTCGGACGTCGCGCCTCGCGGTGCTTCTCGGCTATCACGCGTGCATCAGGCTTGTTCTAGCTGAGCCCGACCGCCTGCGCTTCGACCGGCACTTTGAGTCCATTATCACGCCCGAGCAGCTGCCGCGGGTCGATGCCTCGTCAACGACGCGCACCCCTGCGCAGTCCTCGTTGACTTCCGAGGTGCTCCATCGAGTGAAAGCGCAATACGCACCGGAACGAAGCGTCGGAG
>VOFK01004102.1_pt1 | contig 24495 bp, 49 predicted proteins | sample 5384121 | NCBI WGS metagenome assembly VOFK01 (sample SAMN12384730, study PRJNA508395) | human gut metagenome | isolation source: healthy gut J | host: Homo sapiens | reverse complement strand
CTATTGCTTCCGATTCCAGTTACGTATTGCTTGACACGGCCGCCTTCATACGGCGCCCACGGTCTTGCCGTTCACCGTCACATGTGGTGATGGTGGGCTCCGTCCGCATTGGCCAGCGCCACGGAGATGGCGGGCCGCACGCTGCCGGTCTGAGCGCCCCATGGGCGTGGGATTGGAGAACACCGGCTCGTCCTTCACGGGGATCTCCACCGTGCGGGTGATGGCCTTGCCCTGCATTGTCCACGCCGCTGATGGTTACGGTGAGTTTGTCGCCGTCACCTTCTCCACGGGATGGTGACGGTGTAAACACCTCCTCCTCGGTGACAGTCAGGGCCTCGCCCGCCAGCGTGGCGGTCATGTCGCCCTGACACCGAAGGGAGCGTCCACGGTGAAGCTAAAGGTGTAGGCCTGCCCCACATAGGCGTCATACAGGTGGTCGATGACCGGCGGCGGCATATTCACGATGCCGCCGGTCAGCCCGTCCCTCCGCAACGGGGTAGAAGGGAGAAGGAGTAGATGGTGTAGTCCAGATCACCGGTGGAGCTGTACATACTGTACACCTTGAAGCTGTCGCTGTAATACTCCAGCCACTGGCTGTATTTGCCGTTATACTTGGCGGTGCGGCTCTCCATTTCGTAGCCGCCCACGTTGCCGGAGCACTCCCGGACCAGCCAGTCGGCGTCCTCGCTGGCGGTCTGGGGAATAGAAGGCGTTGTTGCCGGTGCCGTTGGAGCACAGATAGCCGTAGGTTTCGTTGCGGAAGCGGTAATACTCGCCGCTGCGCCACGGTAAAAGACCACGGCGCCGTTGGAGCAGACAGCCTTTTGCCGTTGGCAAGGTGGCGGCCGCCTTGTTGATGGCGGGGCTGTCGGTGTTGTCATTTGCTCCGCCAGAACCGCCTCAGTTCTGGTCTGCTTGTAGATGACCACCTCATCGCCGGCCTGAGGCAGCTGGCCGGGGGTGGAGGAGGCGTCACGTTGGTGACGTAGTCGCTGCTGGCGCCGTTGCGGAGCTGATAGGTGCCGTTGTAGGCAGAGCAGCAGGCATACAGGGCCGTGACGTCGGCCTCGGTGACGTTGGCGCAGCGGCACACCCTGAAGAGCTTGCTGCCGGTGGCGTCGGTGACGGGGTGCTGCCGGAAGCGTTGTAGGTACCCAGCGTCACGTCCTTGATGTAGACGTACTCACTGAGATAGTCAGCGCCCATCTGGGAGACGGTGATTTCCTGTGCGGGGATGGCCTCCACACCGGCCTTTACCACCTCCATGGCAGGGGACTGCATCTGAGGCACGCCGCCGTAGAGGCTAATGGTGCCGGTGACCTTCACCACGTCGCCTACCTTATAGTTGGCGTGGTTGGCGTAATCATAGATCTGGAAGCCGTAGATCTCACCGCCGATGACGTCCTCCAGAATGATGGAACTGATGCTGGCAGCGCCGTTATAGGCGTTGCCGTAGTGATACACCGCCACCTGACCCACCACGGAGACATTTTCGGTCTTGGTGGTGATGGCCCCGGCCTCCTTGACGGTGAGCGCCCCGTCGGGGATCATGCCGTCTGTGATGGGGTCATTGACGGAACCGGCGGCCCGGATCTCGTCGGCAACGGTATTCCGCAGCTGCAGGGTTGCCGTTGTTGGTGCCTACGGCGGCGGTAATATCTACCTTTGTCGCCCACGGCAAAGGCCCAGCTGTCGCCGTTCTTGGGCAGAACTGCCTTTATAGAGCTGGATGGTCTTACCGTCGGCATCCTTGAAGGTGACGTTGGGGTTGGCGTACTGACCGTTGTTGTCATAGATCTCGGTGATCTCCAGCCCCTTCAGCTGCACATAGGTACACACATCGTCGGCGGTCAGGGCGGCGATGGTGGTGGGCTTGGCGTCCAGGGTCAGGCCGCTGGATTTGACGAAGGTGCCGCTGCCCAGCTGCGCCATGCCCCGGAACTCGGCCCGCTTGCCGGTGCCGATGATGGTGTCGCCCAGAGCGATCTCATCGGTCTTGGCGGCCAGCCGCAGACAGATAGCACCGGTGGCGTCCCTGCAGATAGTAGTTCTGGCCGTCCACCAGTGTCACAACGCCCTTGACGGTGAACTCGGTGTCGGTGGCGCCCTCCAGTGCTGTGCGGATGGGTACGGTGGCGGGCTCCTCCGGATCAGGCTCCGGGGTGGCGTCCACGTACTGCTTCTCCTGCGTCAGCTTGTAGAAGGTCATGCCGAAGTCCGCTTCCTTCAGCCGGTCGGTGCTGGTGCAGTAGGCGGAGAACTCGGTGAACTTGGCGAAGTATTCCAGGTAGACCTTGCCGTACTGCCCGGTGACGCCGCTGCCGGAGAGGTAGTAGGAGGCGTTCTCGGCATTGCAGGTCTCCACATCCCAGCGGGTGGTGCCGTTGGCGGCCACGTTGAGATGGAACTTGCCGTCATTTTCGCCCAGCGTCAGGGTCTTGCCGCCCTGCGTAAAAGGTGTAGGTGCCGTCGTCGTTGGCGGTGACATCCCAGACCAGCGCATCCATGGCGTTGGCGGTGAGCACGTTATTTTTCACCGTGGCGGCCACGGGGGTCAGGTAGTAATTGCCCATCACGGTGGAGCTGACGGCGTAGCCGTTACCGGCGTTGAAAATGACCACCTTGTCGCCGCCGGTGAGGGCACGCGGTCTTAACATACTTGTCCACCAGGTGATAGGCCTTGTAGGTGAACACGGCCTCCTGACTGTCGGTCATGCCGTCCTTCACAGCCTTGACGGTGATGGTGCAGGAGGCGGTGATGGTCACAGGGCCGGTGTAGTCCTGATAGGCGCCGTCATCCACCTTGTACCACAGGGTGGCATCCGCCGTCTTGCAGGCAAAGGCCACGGTGTCGCCCACCTTCACATCGCCGGAGGCGGTACCGGTGGGGGGCAGCTACCTGCTCCAGCCCGCCGCCCAGCTTATAGAGGGTGAAGTGGCAGGGGTAACCGCCGGGAGACTTGGTAATGGTTTCATTTTTGTAAGCACGGAACCTGTTCTGGGAGCTGGCGTTGCTGGCCAGCTTGACCGTGTCATCGCCCTGTCCGGCGAAGGTAAAGGTCTCGTCGGTGGCATCGAAATCCACGGCCCACCGGTAGCTGCCGCTTTTAATGCCATTGTTGTTGCCGCCTTTGGGAGCAATGGCCTTGCCGTTGGCGTCGCTGAGAATGGTACCATTCTTGTCCACGGTCAGCGTCCAGACGCCGCCCGTGGGATCAATGACCTGATCGTTGGCAGCTGTCACGGCCACTGCCGTGACCCATGTGCCGTCCAGCACACCGGGGGCGTAACCGTTGTTGGCTACCATCACATACTCGCCGCTGACCAGTTCATCGGCGGACGTGACCTTGGTGTAGGTCTTTGTCGCTGATTCGTCTGCCAGAACTGCTGTGGGCAGCAGCGAGAGAGCAAAGATCATCAGCGACAGCAGCACGGACATGATCCGACTGCTGAGTCCTCGCTTCTTCAATGAGATCCCTCCTGTTCAATATTACACGTTTACACGGCGGCCTGCTTCTGTCCTTCCGTCCCCCCGGAGATAGTACAAAGCCGCCTGACCCGCATCCGGCGGGTAGAAGACCTTCCACAAGCTATCCTGTTTTTGGCACGGAGGCGCGTCAAGGGCTCCGATCAGCTGAAACAGGCAGACTGTGGGGGATACCGTTGAGCAAAGACAAACCTTTCGTGTATAGTGCCGCCGGTCAAAACCGTGTACGCCGCTTTTGGCCGTACATACCGCCTTTGGCCGATGGTAACAGTCTATCATAAAGCTATCCGAATGGCTACCCCTTTTTCAATGATTTTGTCAGAAACGTGCAATAAGTTTGTATAATATTTGCAAAGTATATTGACAGATGTAGCTGACTAGTGAACACTATTGACATCAGGGGCGGAAGTTGCTATGCTGTAAACCAAATATCATTGACGGAGGAACCGCCCATGAAGCGGAAGAAGGGGAATGCGGACCGGCTGACAGCCGGGGTCTGGTGGAGCAGGAACCGGTGGAGCTGCGTCATTCTGGCGGCGGCGCTGGTGCTGTTCATCGTCGTGCGGATGGCGGCTGTGACCTTTGAGCGCCCCCCAGCCCCGAGGGGATGAATATGCCGAGTACGAGACCGGCGTCGTTACGGATATCCTGTCGGACAGCACCGAGGCGGATACCGTGGCCGACGGCGGCTATCGGGGGAGCAAAATGCTGCTGGCACAGGTGCGCTCCGGTCAGTACAAAGGGCGAGACCATGGTGTATAACTATGTGGGCCCGTTGTACGGTCAGCCCCTGAAGGTGGGGCAGCGGGCGGTGCTGCTGATCTCCACTTATAGCGACGGCAGCCACAGGTGTACGAGTATGACCGGGCGGTGGGTCTGGCGGTGATCGTGGGCCTGTTCCTGCTGGCAACGGTGCTGGTGGGCGGCAAGGTGGGAGCCAAGTCTCTGGTGGCGCTGGCGGTGACGCTGGTGTGCCTGTTCTGGATCCTGATCCCCCTGCTGATGAAGGGAGCGTCCACTCTGCTGACGGTGTTTCTGGTGTGCGACATCACCGTGGTGACGATGGTGATCTTGGGCGGCGTGTGCCGCAAGACGGTGTGTCTTTGCGCTGGGTACGGTGGCCGGTACGGCGCTGGCGCTGCTGTTCGGCCTGCTGTCTCAGAGCCTTCTGCGAATCGACGGTCTGCGGCTGACGGATGTGGAACCGCTGCTGCAGCTGCGGCAGACGGGTACGCCCTTGGGCCTGCGGGGCCTGCTGGTGGCGGGGGTAGTCATCAGTGCGCTGGGCGCCGTGATGGACGTGGCCATGAGCATCTCCTCTGCGCTGACAGGGAGGTGCATACCGTGGCCCCGGACCGGGACGGCCGGGCTCTGTTCCGCTCCGGTATGAATATCGGCCGGGATATGGTGGGTACCATGACCAACACCTGATCCTGGCATTTTTTTTTGGGCAGCGGCCTGTCCTTCATCATCTATCTGTATTCGCTGGGGCTGGATCCCCGGCAGCTCATCAGCTCCCCCTATATGGCCACGGAGGTCATCAGCGGCATCGCCAGCAGCATCGGCGTCATTCTGGCGGTCCCCCTGACGGCGCTCATCACCTCGTTCATTTTGGTGAAGGATAAAAAACCGAAGGCCCCCTGCGGATCGAAACCGGAGGATAAGAAGCTTCCCAAAGAGGTTCAATAAGGGAGGCACCAGCGGCGGCTGGACAAAAAGGCGTCCAATGCTGGACAAAAGCTGGACAAAAACCGGGACGCTCCAAGGTCAGAAAATGGGGCAGTAACTGGACAAAACCGGCGGATGCAGACCGAAAAAAACGACAGCGCAAAACCCAAAGGGATAAAAAAGCAGCCCTCTCTGAAATCCAAAAACGGAACACCGGCAGAGAAAAAAACTTTCAGGCGCCGGACTGCTATCGATTCCGGAAAAGAGAAAAATACCGGCATATGATCGGCACCGAAAAGAAGCAGGAGCCGAGATGATAGCAGCGCCGGGAAAAAGGCGGGATCCATGCCGATGACAGAGTCGGAAACGGGGAATATCGGGCCGATCAAAGAAGCCGGAGAAGTGCAAAAGCCGGTTCGGCAGCAGTGCCGAAAGCGCAGGCACCGGAACGATAGCAGCGCCGGGAGAGCGAAAATACGGAGCAATGCCAACGCTGAAAATACGAATACCGGCAGAATAGAAAAACAGCAAAAAAAAGGCGGGGAAGGCAATTTTGCCTTCCCCGCCTGCTTGCCGCCGATGCGGCTGTACAGGAGGAGAACTCACCTGCTTGCGGCGCAGGGGAGGAATGATCCATACCTCCCAGTATATACGAAATCCGGAGAAATGGCAATGTTTTTCAGAAAAATTTTTCCCGATGGGAGCATGAATTTTTTGAATATTTCGCATGGAGAAAATATTGAGGCGCAGAAGGGCCACAAGAGCCGCTCCGGATTTTCGATTCTGGCAGCGTGGCGGCATCAGGGGAAAAGTGGCATCAAAAAATCGAATCGGATCAGAAGATGAAATGGTATCGAGAAAATCAGGAAGCAGCGGGAAATCAGGCGATGGCGGAGAAGCCGGGTGGTTTCGGAAAAGCAAAAGGCGGAGGGGGGGACGGTAGGGCCCCGCCTTTACAGAAAGAATGCGCTATTTCAAGGGGCCTTGCCGCCAAGGCCTTGCCGCCAAGGGGCTGCCGCCAGGGGCTACGCCGCCAAGGCTGTGCCGCCAAGGGCTTTATCGCCTAAGAGGAGCGCTTTGCGAAGGGGGAATCAGGCCCGGTACCCTTGCCGAGAACCAGAACGGCTCCGGCCAGAGCGGCCACGGTCATCAGGCTCAGCCACAGGCCCATGGCGGCTTCGTCAGCGGTGTTGGGGCTGTCGGTGCCGTTATTGCCGGTATTGCCGCCGCTGTTGGCGTTGGGATCGGCGGCGCCGCAGACGGCAGTACACCCATCCGGGATTGTAGCTGGGCGGCGGGATGACCTCGCCGGTACTCGACGGTCTCGCCGCAGACGGTGCAGACCTTATCGCCGGTGTAGCCGGGCTCGGTGCAGGTGGCGTCCTTGGCGTTTTTCACCACGGTGGTGTGACCGGTGGCGGGCAGCGTCTCGGTGGACAGCACCTCACCGCAGTCATCGCAGATGACGGTGACAGAGCCGGCCTCGGTACAGGTGGCGGGGGTCTCGGTGCGGGTGGTGTGGTCGTGGTCGCAGGTAACCTCCACGGCGATGAGGGCGTAGTCACCGGTGTTCAGCAGCGCCCGCACCATGCCGGTAGCCGGTGTGCAGAGGTGACGTGGCCGGACTCATCCACGGAGAGAATGCTCTCGTCGAGGCTGGTGTAGTTGACGGGATTCAACTCCGGGATCACCACGCCGGACTCGTCCAGCAGAGTCAGGTACTGCGTGAGTCCGCGCCCTGACCCAGCTTCAGATGAATGGTATCCTGGGGGCCTGAATGCCGTCGTACCGTTTGGGTACCACAGTGACGAAGCACTGGACGGTATCCTGGGTGGTGCTGGTGGCGGTGGCGGTGATGACGGCATTGCCGGGATTTCTGGCGTCCACAAAGGCGCACTCATCGGGCAGATCACGGTTGGAGGTGGCGCGGATCACGGGATTGGTCAGGTCCACCACATTGGGATCGCTGTTGGTAAAGGTGATGATCTGATCGTCGCTGGTGGCGGCGGTATCCGTGGCGTGGATGCCGTCACGGCCGGCACCCACGATGCCCTGCTTGCCCTGCAGGAAGATGCGGTTGCTGCGGGCCTGGATCCAGACGTGGTACAGCTCCACAGAGCCTGAGTACGGGCCCACATGGACGGTGAAGGAGGCGGTCATGCCCTGATACTCGGCGGTGACGGTGACGTCGCCGGACTTGCCGTCCTTATTGGCCACCAGTGTGGTCTTGCTGTACTCATCCAAGTCGGCAATGGTGGGATCGGAGACGCTCCAGGTGAGGCCTTCGGTGCCGTAGATGTTGTGCTTGCCGGAGAGGGGCAAAGCCGTAGGGCTCCAGATACACGCCGGGCAGGTCGATGGTGGAATCAAAGTACATGGTGGTGGTCATCTCGTCGAAGTCCAGACGCAGACCGGTGTAGGTCAGCTGATCGCTGACGCCCACCACGCAGGAGACGGAGGCACCGTTGGCGGTAGTGGCGGTGACAGTGGTGACGCCGGGGGCGGCAGTGACCAGACCGCTGTCGTCCACGGAGGCCACGTCGGCATTGCTGCTGGTCCAAGTGAGAGCGGTATCGGTATCGGTGTCGAAGGCCAACAGGCTGCTGCTGTTCACCGGTGAACAGGAAGGCGGTGGTATCGGACAGGGACAGGGTGGTGCCCTCGAAGGTGTCGGGCAGCTGCACCAGATAGGCGGCGTAGTTGTAGCCCCAGTCGGACAGCTGGACATACAGGGAGCTTGCCGGCGTAGTCGGTGACATCCACGGACATGGCGTCAGAGGTGACATCGGGCATATCCGCCAGACCCACGTTCAGCTTGTGCAGGAGCTTCTCGGAACTGGTGCTGATGGTGCCGTCGTCATTGGCCACGAAGATCTCGGTATCCAGATACAGATGCTCGTCGGAGACCTGCATCCCCAAGGTGGTGCGGCCGTCGGCGCCAGTGCTCAGGGTCACGCAGCCCTGATCCAGCTGGGGAGCCTGAGTATCGATGTACACAGGGAAGGTCAGGGTATCCCGGACATTGCGGCTCTCGTGATCGGTGACGGGATCGGCGGTGATGGTGTAGTAGTACTGGCCGTCAGGCAGGGGGCGTTGCCGTTGCTGTCCGTGCCGTACCAGGCGTCAGGAGCCATATCCTGATACATGGTGGCGGGAATGGGGCCGCCCTGAGAGGACGCATAGATGGTCTTGGGGACGTTGGTAACGGCGTCGCTCCAGACCTCCTGCCCGTCGGCGTTGGTGACGGTGAAGTGCAGGGCGGAGGCGTTGCGCATCTGGCTGACGTTGACAAGCTCCACGCCGTCCATATAGGTATTATCGCCGTTGGGGGAGATGGTGATATGCTCGGCCTTCAGGGAGGTTTTCTCTGCCCCGTCCATGGTCACGAACAGATTGGCGCCCAGACGATGGCAAAGCTGCTGGTGAAGTATGCACCCAGCTCGGTAGCGAGCTGGGTGTAAGGCACGGTATCCTCATTGAGCATAGTGGCGTAGTCCAGCATACCGGGGGGCGGACCAGTCGCCGTAATGTAGCCAGGAAGGGGATGGACAGATCTGCCTTTGCCATCCTTGGCGGTGAGCACCACGAAACCCTCCACATGATGCCGTTTTCATAGGCGGCGTCCAGCTTGGCCTTCTGGCTCTGGGAGAGGGAGACGCTGACCTTCACGTCGCCGGTGGCCCCGGCAGCCAGCGTCACGGTCTTGTCGCCGGAAACGGTGACATCCAGCGCCTCGTCGTGGCTGCTCATGTAGGTCTTGCCGTCCTGCTCCAGCACGGCGGGGGACATGGCGATAACGGACACGTCATACTGGGCGGCGTCCGTGCCCATGTTCCGGGCGTGGAAGGTCAGGTCATAGCTGCCGTTCTTGGCAATATCGTCCCCCAGATTCAGCACGGGCTTGGTGTCGCCGTACTGGTCGGCATCGGTGTAGAGCACCACGGCGTCAGAGGTGACACCGGGCATCAGGGCCTCGGCGTTGAGGTCGGCCGCCTGCAGAATACCGCTGACGTAGTCCTTGGTGAATTTGGCGTCTGCCGGGGCGTTGGCAAAGGCGGGATGGGCGGTATCCAGACCGGTATCCAGCACGGCGATGGTCATGCCCTTACCGGTGAACTGATTGGTGGCCAGCGCCACCTGCAGGGCCTGCGTATCGGCCTGCTCCACGGTGGGCAGGGGTGTAGGGAGCCTGCCACGAAGGCACGGCTGACGCCCTTGGCGCTCTGGATGGTCTCCAGATTCTTCCGGGCGGTCCGCAGGGCGAAGCCGTTGAAGAGCATGGTATAGGAATAGGTATAATCCACCTGCTCCTGCCGCAGAGAGCGGCCCAGACGGGACTGCACCGTGGCCTGACGGCGCAGCAGGGTCTGCTGGACCTTGGCGGCGGTCTTTTCGGATGGAGTTGTGCGTCCTTTGGCTACAAAAAGAAGGCGGCGGATATCGTCCACCATGGACTCGATGGCCTCCGGGGCCAGACTGCACCGCAGGCGGCTGCCGTCCTTGGCGATACGGATGAATTCGTCCCGCACCAGCACGTTCAGGTGGTGGGAAACGGTGCCTTGGGAGATGCCCAGCTCCTTGGCCAGCTCCTGCCCGCTGCGGTCCTGCTCCTTCAGCAGCTTCAGGATATCCAGACGGCTCTTGTCCCCAGCGTTTTCAGGCAGGCCAGCAGATGCTCGTCGTTGGCGGCGTATTTCTCCGTCAGGCGCAGGATGGGCCAGTACAGCACCCCGGCGATGACGGTGATGTGGTCGTCGCCGGTGAGGAAGCGCATGGAGTTGAAGGACATGACGCAGGGCAGAAAGGTGATGCTCTGGTCGGACAGCGTCTGGGACTGGGCAAAGGCGCTCATAAGACGGGGGGTGTTCTCCCGTGTCTGTTCCAGACACTGCCGCAGCAGACGGTCCGTCTCCGGCGTCTGCATCACTTGTGCCAGCAGGGCGGCGGACTGCTCCACGATGCGGCAGGCGGTGCGCTCGTACTCCTCCAGATGGGCGTACAGCGTCAGCAGTCGCCACCGGTCGGCAGGGGCAGGCGGGTGAGGTCCATGTAGTCGATGAGGTCGCAGATGGTGTCCAGCTGCTGCGGCGGGGAGGGGGTCTTCCTGATACTGGCCCACGGCGGAGATGATGTCCCGCAGCCGCTGCTGGGGTGTGTGACCTGTATATTTATAAGCTTTTTCGCCGCCGGGGCGAACATAATCCCAGACCAGAAACCATGCCAGACAGGTGTTGCTGCCGGAGAGAGGAGTGAACAGGAATTGCAGCGTCTCCTCGTCCTCTGACAGGTGCTCCAGCAGGTACTCCTCTGCGGCGGCTGGCGATATGGCGCACCTGCGGCACCAGCTCCCGCTCCGGGATGCCGTAGGTGTCGCAGATGCGGACGGCCTCTGTGACGGCGGTGCAGTATTTTTCCTCCGTGGGGGTGTAGTGGCGCTCCAAGGCCACCAAGGCCTCTACGCCGTATGCATTGGCCTCCTGATAGATGAAACCCATATGATCCTCCAGAAAATTTGATGGAGATAGAAACGCTTTAATTATTCTGCAATGTATTGCACCCCACTTCTGGCGCTGCGTCAAGCATAGGGACTTCCTCTGAGGGCATAGGCTGGCAGAAGAGGAGGGATCTGTATGCTGTCTGCGGCTTTGCTGCTGCTGTCCAACAGTCTGTTTTTTTGTCTCTGCGTCTGACGGGGAATCCTGTTCGTTCCCCCGGCCGCGCCGCCGGAGGAGGAGCGGGCGTGTCTGGAGCGGTGGGCGCAGGGGGGATCTGGAGGCCCGCAACCGCCTGGTGGAGCACAATCTCCGCCTGGTGGCCCATATCATCAAGAAGTATTACACCCAGGCTGCCAACCAGGAGGATCTGATCTCCATCGGCACCATTGACTCATCAAGGCCGTCAACACCTTCCGGGCAGACCGGGGCATCAAGCTGGCTACTTATGCGTCGAGGTGCATTGAAAATGAGATCCTCATGTACTTCCGCTCCCAGCGGAAGCGCAGGGGAGGTGTCCCTGTCCGACGCCATCGACACGGATAAGGAGGGGCTCGCTGTATCTGCTGGACGTGGTGGGGGACCGATGACACCATGCTGTCGGATCTGCAGGATCGGGAGGAGCGCTGCTGCGGCGTCTGGTGCGGGACTGCCTGACGGAGCGGGAGGCGGACATCATCCGGAGGCGGTACGGGCTGGGCATCCGCCCCAAAACCCAGCGGCAGGTGGCAGCGATATACGGCATCAGCCGCAGCTATGTATCCCGCATCGAGAAGCGGGCGCTGAGAGAAAAGGAGCGAAAAGGGTAGGAGGATAGCGAAAGGGCTTGTCTTTGGGGCGGGAACATGGTAAGATGATAAAAACACCTATGCGGCAGCCTGTGGAAATGAGCGGGAGACAACATGAGAAAGTTTTTCAGAGGAATATGCGGCGTACTGGCGACGCTTTTGACCCTGTGCATCTATTGATGGCGGCGGGGCTCATGGGGTGCGGGCCTTCGGCATCACGCCTTATGTGGTACCGGCGGACATGGAGGGGCTTCCGTGGTCCGCCGGGGCGCTGCTGTACGTGCGGCAGGAGCAGCCGGAGACGCGCAGCCGGGGGGACACCATCGCCTACGTCACGGACAGTGACCTGTCGCGCTGGAGGGGGGCGTCATCGGTTCCCGTGGACACAGAGCGGCGCTTCTTCTATGTGGAGGAGCCCGTCTACTGGGACAATGTACTGGGGCCCTGTGGGGGGCATCGATGGCTGGGCTATGTGTCCGGCTATATCAGCCGGCCGCCGGGACTGTATCTGGTGCTGGGGGTGCTGTGGTGCTGGCGTTGCTGTGCATCTTCCCCCTGCGGCGCAGAAAGGGGAGAAAACGGAAGAATCCCCCACCGGGAGATGTATGGCAACATGCGGGAGGAAAGCTCCCACCGAATCGGTGCAGGCTGCGGCCATGGAGGAGGAAGTCCCCACCTTGACGGAAAAGCCTGCGTCTGCGGAGGAGTATTCTGAGCCTGTGGCTGTGAAGGTGCCTAAGCCTGCGGCGGAGGTACAGCGGCCTGCAGAGACCGGGCGGCGGCAGACCTCTGGCAAGCGGGACGAGGCGGTGGCCCGTCACGGCGGCAAGGCCTTCAGCGCTGATGGAATCGAGCAAAAAGAAGGACCGAAGGGAGAGGCTTCGTAAGAAGTTGTCTCCCTTTGGTTTTGTCGTCAGCCGGAATTTGGTTTATAGGAAAAACAATCATATGGAAGGATTACGGTAGGAGCAAAAATAGTAAATAATGATTTTATTTTCTGTATAATAAGAAATATAATTTTACCAAGAATAATTTTTGTAAAAGGCAAAATAATTCTTTGAAAGGATGAAAGGCTATGCCAAAAACATGAATTTATTACAAAGCAACTAATAGATAAAGGGTTGGTCAGAAGATAGAAAATATTGTGTTACCGACGAGCAAGGAAATAAATTTTTGCTTCGTTTCTCCGATCGAACAGTATGACAGGAAGAAAGCGAATATGAACTTATGGGTCCAAAGGCGCGACTCTCAGGTGTACGCAATGTGCCGCCCAGCAAGTTCAAGCACATTTGATGAGGAGTTTATTCTATTCAAACTTGGATGAATGGCATTGATGCAAGAAAGAAAATATACATAATTTAACAAACCAAGAACAGTATTCTTATGGTTTTGAAGCAGGAAAAAATACTAAAAGGGAAATTCATAAATCGCTCGAAAATAGAAGATTGGGAAATCTATTTTTTAATCATGAAAAACAGACCACAAAATCAAAGATGTATGAAGAATGTCCTGTCCAAAAAGTGAAAATGGGCAAAGCCCTTCATTGATTACGTGCCTTTCTAGATATTTGCTCAGCGGTCGCCCTCGAACCTTTTACGGAGATACCATAATCGGCAATATGATGATGGGAATGATAAAGCGACTCTACATCGTGATTTTAATAAATGACTTTTGGAGATCAAGTGGGGAAGAATTTAACCGCTCATTAGCTGCCTTGTTTACAACCGGAATGGTAAACGGATACTTCAGCAATGACATTATGACATTTTCCATTCCAGGGTTAACTTTTACACTTTATATTAGCAGTAATACTTTTATCTTCTGTGCCTTGGGCAATTCCCTTTTTGGGCAAGCCAAAAATTCAAGTAATGATAAATCAAGCAAAAAGAATGTACTAAGCTGGTATGAAATATGACAAAATCCATTCAAACTTGGTACAAAAGAGTTATTATAAATAAATGTACAGAAGCATTTGCCGTCGTGTCCACAGGGATAGCAAGCATCGGATCAGCGACACCACGATCCACTTGAAAAAAGCTAAGCTAAATCATTGGGTCCACTTCCTTTTGGAGGGTGCCCCAAAACGGGAAACGCTTTGGGGCTTTTTTAGAATGAGCGTTATGAAAGTGTATCGGGCTGGAATGCCCGCCAGGGCGGTCAGTCAGCACCAGCTGCACCTGACGCCGCCACCGGAACTGCCGTCAGCCAGCAAACCGCCATGGCGATCAAGCCGCAAATGGTCATGCAAGTCCCCGGTCAACTTTTCCGCCCAAAGCACCGATGGCCAGCGACAGCACCCGCTCCGCCGCTGTGCAGAGCATGGACTCATAGGCATTGAGCCGAGCCCGCAGCCGGTCGGGGATGGCTGCCGCCTGCCGGATGGTGGCACTCTGGAGTACCCAGAAAGCCGCAGGCGGCTCGGTTCACCAGCATCAGGGGATACAGCAGCCACAGAGGCAGGCGTCCATCAGTTCGTAAGGTGCAGGATTTTGAACAGGAAGCGAATCGCTTTCGCTCCGGTAGCGGTAGCGGACGACCGCCGGCGAACTCCGCCACGGAGAAGAAGGAGGTATGGCGTGGTGAAGGAAGCCCGGCGCTGAGGCGATGAGCAGAGGAGAAGCAACCCATGGCCATGCCAGATTGGTGACGGCCATGTACTGCAGAAGGCCGTGGAGGCCGTGCTCACACCGAGAAATGAGCGGCGGCCTCCCGGACGTCCCGCCGCAGGTTTTCAAAGGGGACTTAGCGGCGGCTTTTCGCGATCCACGGCAGCTGCATGGATGCGGTTTCGATGAGGCGGCCAGCACCGGCCGGGAATGCGCCTTGGATCAGCAGCGGCCGTCCACGCCCCTAAGGTGTCGTACAGCAGCGCCGCCAGCGGCATCATGAGGACCTTCAGAATGGGATAGAGCATGGCGGAGGCGGTGTGAAGCCCGGATCCAGCCACCGGCAGCAGCAGGGCAGCAGGCACGATTACCAGCGGGGAAAAGGCTTGAATAGGCGGTGTGGGGAGAAAGCACTGCGCAGCAGAGGTGGTACCAGCGTAACCGTTGAGCAGGTCGCTACAGAAAGGGCAGGGCAGGCGGTCCATCATGGGGGGCGACGACCAGCAGCGGCGGCGGCATAGAGGATCAAGCTGAATGGCCACCACCAGCGCCGAGGCCAAGAAGTGCTTTGCCTGTCTCGTCAAAGGCCAGAAGGACAGGGCAGGTGACTGATGATGCCGCCGGCGGCGCAAGCGATGGCGGCGGTGATACGAGTAAAATTCCGTGTCCAGGGGAGTTTGTTTCATGGCGTTCACCTCACTGCTATGATTATCCACAGCTGCTTAAAAAGTTGAATGGTGGGATCGTTATTCCCATGATGACCCTCTTATGAGGGCTATTTTACAGGAAACTCCTCAACAGGCGGCAGGCTTGGAGGTACTGACGGTTGGCCTTGTACGCCAGCACCCACGGCAGGTGGAAGCGGGTGAAGCCCATAGGATATGTGTCTCGCAGACGCTGGAAGCAGTCAGAGTTGGGCGCCGTGGGTATCGTCGTGGAGAGGTAGTCCGGGTGCTCCAGTCACGATAGCGCACCAGCGCCAGCATCCAGCGCTCCATTTCGCGCCGGGAGGCCATAGGCTCTGCTGGAGGCGGTCAGCTCAGCCCCGATGGCCCAACTTTCGTGGCAGTTTGTGCAGTTTGCAGGTCAGAAAGCCGGGGCGGGGAGGGGAGGCAAAGTAGGGCAGGGCCTTTTCCCGACCCAGCTCCAGTTGAGTGGAGGCAACATTGCTTGAGAGGGCAGACAAAGCTGCCGGTGGCCCTCAAAGGCTTCTGCCAGACAGCTTCCGCTACAGAGTAGTGGTCAGCATCTCCATGCGGCCCAGATCCGAGTAGCAGTTGCCCATCCACGCCCGGCAGGACAGCATCAGGTAGGGGTAGCCGGCGTCCGATGCCGAGCGGTAGGCGTCGCAGCACCTCGATGGCGGCGGTGTATTCGCCCTCGGCGTAGAGGAACTCTCCCGTAGTGGGCAGCCAGGCCAAGGCGGCGGCGGCTCCAGCCACCGCGCTCACTCCCATCGGCCTTGAGGCCTCGCTGTAGAGCCAGGCGCCGGGTGGAGAGAAGGGGAGAGCCACTCCACCGGCAGGGCGCATCTCGTCGGCGTAAAGGCATCCAGCGGGGCGTCCCGCGGAGCGGTGAATGCGAAATCTCCCGCCGGGGGCTGCTGTGTTCATAGGGGAATCAAAGAAATTCAGGCTGCCGGAAGCAGGGCTTCAGCAGGGCGCTAAGCCCCTCCGGGTCCGGGTCAGACCCAGCCGGTGCAGCAGCGGCTCCGTCACCTCGGGGAGGGGCGGCCCTGCTCGATTTGGACAGATAGGAGGGCGCAGATGCCACGGCACGGGCCCTCCTGACTCCAGTCCCGCTGAAGGCGGCCTGCCGATCAGCAGTCCGGCGATGTCGCCGCCCCTCATCCGATGAGGTCCCGCACGATGGCGCCGGCCAGCAGGATACCGGCGGTGGAGGGGACCCATGGCACACTGGCCGGGACAGCGCGGCGGCCGGGGAGGCCTCCAGCTGGGCAGTGGCGGCAGGCCGCTCCGGGCTGAACACCACCTTCAGGTGGCGGATGCCACAAGCGCGTTCCTTCCGCATGACACGGGCCAGCGGGCAGCCGCTGGTCTGGGAAGAAGGTCATCGTCACCCGCAGCAGGGTGGGGTCCAGCTTGTTGCCGGTCCCCCAGCGCCGACAGGATAAATGCTTCGGGCCATGGCCTGGATCAGATCCAGCTTGCAGGTCCCAGATCGATGCAGTCGGCAATGTAGTCATATTGGGCGGAGAAAATTCTCCCGATGGGCGGCGTCGTAGGTGGCGCCAGATGAGGGTGGATGACGGCGCTGGGGGAGATGTCCCGGCAACGGCGGGCGGTGACCTCCGCGGGACTGGCCCCAGGTGGGGTGGAGGGGCGCAGAGCTGGCGGTTGATGTTGGTGACACTGACGGTGTCTGATCCACCAGCGTCGGCTCACCTACGCCGGAAGCAGGCAGGATCTCCGCAGCATGGCTGCCCGCCGCCCAGACCGAACACACGGCCACATGGGCGCTTTGCAGGCGCTCTCCAGCGCCGGCTGGCCCGGCTCTCGGTGCGCAAAAAACTGTTCTAATCGCATGAAAACTTTGGCTTCAAAGCAATTCAAAACCGGCCGAGGGCGGTCTTTTCGAAACCATCGGGCGAGGTACTTCATGCCGGAGTTCTCGGTGGCGGTGATGTCCTTCACGAGATCGTTGTTCCACTGGGTGTAGTCGGCGTTCTTCATGGCGTTGCGGACCTGCTGCCAATAGGGATCGTCGGTGCCCACGAAGTACATGACGTGGTAGCCGATGGCTGCCGCCGTCGTTGGGAACCACGATGCCGGTATCGCCGGCCTTGCGGCTCTCGTCGAAGCACCAGTCGTTGAACTCTCTGACCATCTGGCCCTTTATAGACCTCGGTATACAGACCGCCGTTGGTGTTGGAGCCGGTGTCGTCAGACAGCTCATTGGCCAGCGCGGCAAAGCTGTCCTCGGTGGCGTCGCCGTCCTTCCAGGCCTGGAGGGCGTTCTCGGCCTCCTGCTTCTTGCCGGCCTTCAGCTCCTCCAGCTTGGCCTGGTAATCCTCGGCCTTGCTGTCCAGACCGGTGGTGTCCACCTTGAACAGAATGTGGCGCACGTCCACGGTGTTGTAATCGTTGCGGGTCCGGCTGTGGAACACCAGCAGATAGATGGAGGTGCCGTTTTCCACGATCTCGGTATCGCCCTCCTGGCGGCTCTCGTCAAACACCCACTTGGTGGCGGCATTGCCGCTGTAGGTGCCGGCTTCGGGGTGGGAATAGGTGCCGATGGGCTCATAGTCCTTGGCCACCTTGGCCAGGAGCTCGCCGCCCTTGACCTGCTCCAGGGCCGCGTTGGCGGCGTCCTTGGCCTTCTGCAGGGCAGCGGCGCTCTCCTCCTCGGTGGGCTGGACGGTGTTGCCGTCGGCGTCCTTGGTGGAGGCGGCTGCGCCGTTGAAGGTGATCATCTCATAGTTGGCCACGTCGAAGGAGTTCTTGTTCTCCTCATAGTACTTCTGGAGCTCCTCGTCGGTGTACTGCAGGCTGTCGATGTAGTCCTGCTGATAGTGGGAGGCGATGATGGTATCCTTCAGGATGCCCTGGAAGATCTTCTTGGTCATGTTGCTGCCGTAGAGCTGCTTGAGGTACTCGCCCTCGCTCTTACCGGCGGACTTGGCATAGGAGGCCAGGGTGCCATGGTGGAGTCCAGCTCCTTCTGCATGTCGTCGTTCCAGGTGATGCCCTTCTCGGCGGCGCCCTTCTTGAGCATGGTGATCTGGATCAGGCTCTTCTTGGCGGCGTCCTTGAAATAGGCGTCCCAGGTCATGTCCTCGGACACGCCCAGCAGGGTCTTGGCCATGTCGCTGAGGCTCTGCTGGGTCAGGGGGTGGAGGTGCTCAGGCCGTAATAGAGGCATACTGGTTCTGGGCAATGGAGTTATAGGCCACATGATAGAAATAGCTGACCTCGGCGGCGGAATAGGTCTCGCCCTCCCACGGTGACGGCGGCGGAGCCCCGCTGGATCACGTTGGAGTTCCACACCACCAGGCCAATGGCGACCACCACAAAGGCGATGGCGATGATGGCATAGAGGCCGGTTGGAGCGGGCGCTCGCCTGGCCTGCTCCTGGAGCTTGACGGGCAGTCTTGGGATCCACAAAGCCGCTGGCGGCGACCTCCTGCCGGTTCTTCTTTTTCTCTTGATGCGCTCATAGTTGTTTTCATCACTCTCAAAATAGGGGTCATTGATGACCCGACTTCCCTGTAAAAGAATCGTAATTATACAGAAATCTGTCTGCTGTGCAAGGGAAACGAAATTATCCGGCCATAGGCCGAAAAAAGCGGAGGTCATCGGAGGTCTTCCGGAGCTGACCGAGGGCTTCCCTGATTGACCCCGCCGGGCGTGGGGCAAAGTTATAACCTGCACCGTTTCAGCAGGTGGGTTGTCCCCCCAGCGTGCTTCACCGCACCAACTTTCCAGCCGCAGACGGCAGCCGGGAGGCCTGCGATCCACATACTGATCCGACATCCCCCTATAACAAAATGTGAGGATAAAAAGACCCGTCACATCCTGCGGGACGTCGCCTTTCGGCGATGGTCTTATTATAACAGACCTGCGGGAAAAATAAAAGGGTTTTCGCAGAAACGGTCAGGAATTTTTTCTTCCTCGTCGGCCAGCAAGGCTGTTCCATGAACAAGCTCGTAGATCTTCTCCAGCTCCGCTTCGTCATCCAGCGTGCTGAGCAGCTCTCGCCGTTTTCCGTGACGGGATTTCAGGATCACCAGACCGTAGTCCTCGGATTCCTCGTCTGCCTCGTCCTCCACGGCGGGAAGAAGGCCATATAGGTCTGCCCCTCGTGCTCCAGTGCGTCCACATACTCCAGCTCGATATCGTTGCCGTCCTCGTCGGTGAGGGTGATAAAGCTGGGGCCAAACTCATCGCTCATGAGAAAATACCTCCTGCATAGGTTGATGTCCCCCCTACTATAACGGTTTCCACAGAAATTGCAAGAGGGCAGGCGCTGCCGATTTCCGTGCAAAAATTGGAAAAGCAGCACAAAACGGAACCTATGTGCCGGGTCAAGGATACGGTGATTGCGTTTTTTTGCGCAAAAAAGGTATTTTTATCGGTTGACAGGTGTGGTAAAATAACTCTTATATTGGTTTAATATGTGCTTTTTGCCGCAGCCGGGACCTTCCGGGCAGGGCGGCAGGGAGAAGCCGTATAAAGCCTGAGGCCGCCCGGCGGCGGAACAACGAAACAGAAAGTGAGGTGCGCTGTCCATGAAAAGAACACTCCAACGACCGTGATAAGGCAGAGCAGAGCGCCCATCAGAGGAAAAACCGAGGGAAGGGACGGGCCAAGAGGGTCTGGGGCGTCATCGGCACCATCGTGCTGGTGGGCGTGCTGACCATGGCCATTTTTTGTGGGGATCTTCATGACCTACATCAATAAGTCCCTGAAGGGCCACGTAGAGGTGGATATGTCCGAGATATGACCGGAAGGTATCCACGGAGTTGTACCGTCTGGGGACGGACGGCGAGACATGGGAGATGTATCAGACGCTGTTCAGCGATGAAAACCGCATCTGGGTGGATATCGGGGACATCCCCAAGTATTTGCAGGAGGCCACCATCGCCATCGAGGACAAGCGCTTCCGAGACCCACCACGGGTGGACTGGAGGGGGACCCTGCGGGCCATCACCAGGACCCCCTGACCGGCAGCGGCACACAGGGCGGCTCCACCATCACCCACCAGCTGCTGAAAAACGTCACCGGCGACAATCAGGGGACGGTGAAGCGGAAGGTCACGGAGATCTACCGGGCGCTGGCGCTGGAGAAGGATTACTCAAGTCCCAGATCCTGGAGATGTATCTCAACACCATCTATCTGGGAGAGCAGTGCTACGGCGTGCAGACGGCGGCCCGGATGTACTTCCACAAGGATGTGAAGGATCTGACGCTGGCGGAGTGTGCCTGTCTCATCGGCATCACCAACAATCCTCCATGTATGATCCTCTGCTCAGCGACTGGACCCGTGAGAACAACCGGGAGCGGCAGCTGACCATTCTGGGCGAGATGCTCGGTCAGGAGAAGATCGATCAGGCCACCTATGATGCCGCCGCGGCGGGAGGTCCAGTTCAGCGACGGGTATACGAATCTCGGCAATTTCACCGAGCCTACGGAGGATCAGGGAGACCCCGGAGAAGCCCACCGTGCAGTCCACCGCCAACAGCTCCTATTATACGGATCAGGTCATCTCCGATGTGGCGGCTGCGCTGGTGGAGAAGCTGGGGCTGGAGGACGATGCACCCGACGAGAACGGCAACGTCCGCACGGCACAGGAGAAGGCCGTCAGCATGATCTACAGCAGCGGCTATAAGATCTATACGCTGCAGGACAGCAAAGCTCCAGTCCATTGCGGAGAGCGTTTTTGAAAACAGCGATCTGGTGGAGTATACGGACGACTACGGCAAGCCCTTGCAGGCGGCTATCACGCTGGTGGACAATTCCACCGGCAACGTGGTGGCTATGGTGGGCGGTCTGGGCGCCAAGACGGTGGACCGTGGCTGGAACTGGGCCACGGAGCCCCGGCAGTGCGGTTCTGCTACCAAGCCCATCTCCGACTATGCCCCCGCGCTCGACGACGGCACCATCACCGCTGCCTCCGCCATCGACGACTATCCCGTCCGGGATTTGGACGGCTACGGCGCATGGCCCAAGAACTCCCACTCCGGCTTCTATGGCTTGACCACCGTGTGGACGGCGCTGGTGGAGTCCCTGAATACCTGCGCCGTGCGGGTCAATGAGAGCTACGGCTCGGCGGCCTCCTATAATTATATGGTGGAGAAGCTGGGCTTCACCACCCTGACCCAGCGGGACAGCCAGCAGTCCGGTAACATGGGCCTGGGCGGTTACGACGTGGGTGTCACCACGGAGGAGATGGTCTGCGGCCTATGCCGCCATCGCCAACGACGGCGTATACACCAAGCCCCGGACATGGCTGCGGGTGGAGGACTCCGAGGGGAATGTCGTCATGGAGAACGAGACCTCCGCCCACAGCGCCATGAAGGAGACTACCGCCTATCTGCTGCGGGATATACTGGAGAGCGTTATCACCAGCGGTACCGGTACGGAGGCATATTTCTCCGGCATGACCATTGCCGGTAAGACCGGTACCACGGATGACAACCGGGACCGTTATTTCGTGGGCTTCAGCCCCTACTACTGCGCTGCGGTATGGACGGGCTATGAGTCCAACGATGAGCTGTCCTACGGTATGGGCAACGGCTCGGCGCGCTGTGGAAGCAGGTGATGCGGGAGATCCATGCTGATTTGGAGGACAAGGCCTTCGACAGCTGCACCGGCCTGACGCAGGTGACGGTGTGCTCCGACAGCGGCCTGCTGGCCACGGATGCCTGCACCAAGGATCTGCGGGGCAGCCGGGTCCGCACTGTGACGGTGGCGGCGGATACGGCTCCCACGGCGACCTGCAACGTCCACAAGCTGGTGGACTACTGCACCGAGGGGAAGCATTGCCACCCCCAGTACTGCCCCAAGGACAAGGTGAAGCAGGTGGCGGTGCTGGACTGGAACCGGGCGCTGTTCAACGATATCAAGGCCAGGGACCATGAGTACCTGTTGAAGGTGCTGGACGGCCCGCTACGCCCAACGATCCCAAGGATGATATCTGCCCGGCGCACCAGAAGGCCATCACACCGGTGACACCTACCGACCCCACCACACCGACGACCCCCACGGAACCGACAGATCCCACCACGCCGGATACCGGCGGTGCTGAGGACTCCGGCGGCGTTGGAGGCGGCAGCTGGTGGAAACGACCGTAAATAGAGAAACGAAAATGCAGCCTGTGAGCACCGCTCACAGGCTGCATTTCTTGCGGTGAAAAAGGGGGTATGGCATCTGCCGTACCCCTTCTTTTACTTGCATGATAGGAGATCAGAAGCTGCGGATGATATCCACGATCTCGGTGCCGATGCGCTTCTGAGCCTCCACGGTGGCAGCGCCGATGTGGGGCGTGCAGGACACCATGGGATGGCTGTACAGAGCGGCGTTGGCAGTGGGCTCGTCGGCGTAGACGTCCAGACCGGCGGCCCGGACCTTGCCGGACTCCAGAGCAGCCAGCAGGGCATCCTCGTCCACGTTGGCACCACGGGGAGGTGTTGATGATGACCACGCCGTCCTTCATCTTGGCGATGGTATCGGCGTTGATGAGGGGAGCGCCGGGTGCGGCGGGAGCGTGGAGGGAGATGAAGTCAGACTGGGCCAGCAGTTCCTCCAGCGTCACATAGGGATGCCGAATTTGGCCTCCACCTCCGGACGGCGGGTGGTGCTGTAAGCGACGACGTTCATGCCGATGGCCTTGGCCATTACGCCGAGATGCTGGCCGATGCGGCCGAAGCCTACGATGCCGAGGGTCTTGCCCTGAAGCTCGATGCCCTTGCCGTAGGCCTTCTTTTCCCACTTATCCTCACGCATGGTGTGGCCGGCGATGGAGATATAGCGGGCGCAGGCGAACATATGGGCCATAGCCAGCTCTGCAACGGACTGGGAGGGAGGCACCGGGGGGGTGTTGCGGACGGCAATGCCGTTTTCCTCGGCGTACTTGACGTCGATGTTGTCCACACCCACGCCGCCACGGATGATGAGCTTCAGCTTGCCGCCCTTGGCCTCGTCGATGTGGTTGGCGCGGACCTTGGTCTTGGAGCGGACCACCACGGCGTCAAAAGTCCCGCAGGGCGGCGCCCAGCTGATCCGGCTCATAGAACTGCTCCACCACCTCGTGGCCCAGCTCACGCAGCTGCGCCATGGCGGCCTTGTCCATACCGTCTGTAATAAGAATACGCATAGTAATATTCTCCTTCGATGATACGTTTTGTTGTCGGAATGTGGCGATGGTCCGGTTTTCCGGACCTGCGTCCCGAGAGACAGACGTTACGCCTGATGCTCAGCCTCGAACTTGGTGAGGAACTCCACCAGAGCCTCCACACCCTCCTTGGCATGGCGTTATAGATGGAGGCCCGGAGACCGCCCACAGACTTGTGGCCCTTCAGGTTGTCGAAGCCGGCCTCCTTGGAGGCGGCCACCACGGCGGCATCCAGATCCTTGTCGCCGGTGACGAAGGGACGTTCATGAGGCTGCGGGTCCTGAGGCACCACGGCACCCTTGAAGAGCTTGGAGGAATCCAGGAAGTCATACAGCACCTTGGCCTTTTCGATGTTGCGCTTCTCCATCTCCTCCAGACCGCCCATGTTCAGCAGGTACTTGAATACCTTGCCGCAGCAGTAGATGGCCCAGCAGTTGGGAGTGTTATACATGGAGCCGTTGTCGGCGTGAGTCTTGTACATCAGGTAGATGGGGGTCTTGGGGTCCAGATCGTCACGGATCAGATCCTCACGGATGATGACCACGGCCATGCCGGCGGGGCCACGTTCTTCTGCACACCGGCCCAGATCAGGCCGTAGTCGGAGACGTTGCAGGGGCAGGGAGAGGAACATGGAGGACTGGTCGGACACCAGCACATGGCCCTTGGTGTTGGGCAGCTTGTTCCAGGTGGTGCCGTTGATGGTCTCGTTTTCGCAGATGTAGACATAGTCGCAGTCGTCGGGGATGTCAGATCGGCAATCGGGGGATGTAGGAGAAGTTCTTATCCTTGGAGGAGGCGATGACGTCCACCTCACCGAACTTGGCTTCCTCGGCAATGGCCTTCTTGGACCATGCGCCGGTCTCCACATAGCAGGCCTTACCGTTCTTCATGAGGTTCATGGCCACCATGGCGAACTGCACGGTGCCGCCGCCCTGAATGAACAGGACCTTGTAGTTGTCGGGGATGTGCATCAGCTTGCGCAGGTCGGCCTCGGCCTCGTCAGCGATCTGCTGGAACACGGGGGAGCGATGAGACATTTCCATGACGCACATGCCGCTGCCCCGATAGTTCATCATCTCGTCGCGGATTTCCTCCAGAACAGGCTCCGGCATCATGGCAGGACCTGCGGAGAAATTGAAAGTACGACCGTATTTCATCTTGTGGTTCCTCCTTTTTCCATTCAAGCGTTGTTTTCCTTGTTTTTTGCCAGTTACCCATATTATAGTGCATCCGTCGTGAGAATCAACAGGGAAAAATAAAAAATGTGAGATGGGCTGAAAGATTTTCAGCTTGACAAAAATTTCGTAGGGCGGCAGCGGCGGCGATTGACAGGCGCCGCAGGAAATGATATAACAGACAGGATATAAAGATGCTGTAAAAAAAAGCGGAGGGACGGGACATGGAACGGCTGAAGGAGCGGGTGGCCCACATCGGACAATATGCGGTGACGCTGCTGAAATGGATGGTACTGGGCGGCGTCATCGGACTGGTGGGCGGGATCATCGGGTCCCTGTTCCCACATCGGCGTGGTTTCACAGGTACGTCACAGCATCCGTGAGTGCTGGCACCTGATACCCGGTGAGGGCCGGCGCAACACCGTAA
>VOFK01003701.1_pt1 | contig 24495 bp, 41 predicted proteins | sample 5384121 | NCBI WGS metagenome assembly VOFK01 (sample SAMN12384730, study PRJNA508395) | human gut metagenome | isolation source: healthy gut J | host: Homo sapiens | reverse complement strand
TCGGAAAGGCTTTCCGGGCTCCTCAGAATTGTCTTTTCCTCCTCAACGCTTTGAATCAGATCGATAGCCACCTGCGGATCACCCTTGCCAAGAAATTTTGGCAAGTTCAAATCCAAACGCCTCAGCTTTTCCGACGAATAAATGATGATCGTCGATTTGGCAACCGTATTGTTCGGCACCACGATGCCGGTTGTCCAAGGTCTTGGCGTTGTGTTCATCAGGCCGATCTGCGTCACCACACCGCTCTGCCCACCGATATCGACCAAAATCGCCATCCTTGAAGGGGCGCAGTTCGCCAGCAGGGAGCGCCGCTGGCGAAGTAAGCACTGTCCTGAGCGCCAGCCGATTGCCACGCCTGCTGTGCCTACCGCCGTAATCATGAGGTTGTCGGGATGCCGAGCACCGCACATTACAATCAGAATCAGAAACATAGTCCACAATCTTGATCGGAGGTAAATAAAAGCATGCGGAAGCGTTTCACTTGATATGGGAACGTCCTCGCGCTTGCTGATCTTGAGCAGCCAACGAATCAGAAATAGCCCACCGCCAGCACGATGAGCGCCTTTGGTGCCGCCAAAGATGTATCCAGACCCGTATCCAGCAGCCTGTCCCAGTTGGTCTTGGTCAGCCCCGGAGCGATTTGATTGATCTGTTCAGATACCTGAGCCGCAATTTCTCCTGCGTCATGCGGGAAGGAGCGCGCGCACGGCGCTCATGGCCTCCTGCATTTTTCGACGTGCTGCCGCTGGAAACAGCGCTCTTGAGATTATTGTATGCCGCAGAGACGGTAGAATCTTCCAGATCCGCGTAATCTTCCATATAGGAGATCATTTCCCTCCGCCTGCATTGTGACCTCGGTGATATCCGCTTCGTCGCCCGTTCCATCGCCGGTCTGGTCGCCCAATACGCGCGCCTCAATGGCTTCGAGTGTGATGTCCTGATCAAAGGGGCCTTCAATGCCGAAGATCTCCTTGACCATCTCATTTTTCTTGTTCTGGTTGATGATGTAATACGAGGTCGAACCGACATACTGCCCCTCGCCGGGAACGGTGTGGCGCTGAATCTGATCCATCGTAAGATCCTTGGCAAAAATAGGCCAGCGTCGCAATCTGCAAGGTACTCAGGTTGGTGTCGATATTCTCCTGCACAGCGGCATAGATATCAGGGAATGTTCTTGACCTGATTGGTCGCCAGCATGGTTTCAAAAATCTTGAACAGCATCCGCTGCTGACGATCCACGCGGTCCACGTCTCTCCTCTGCCGCCCTTGCGCCAACGGCAGTAGTCGAGCACCTGCTGACCATCCATGTGCTGCATGCCCTTCTTGGTCTCGCGGCCGCAGGGGTAAAGGCAATATCACGTCATAATCCACGCCGCCCATGGCGTTGACCACGTCCTTGACCACGTTCATGCCAGAAGCCGACGTAGTAATCGATCTTGACGCCCAACAAATCGGAGACGGTGTTCATCGCGTAGGCATAGCCGTCCTTCTGCGCTCCCGCCGCCGCCGGTGAAGCTGCGTTGATCTTGTTGAACTTGCCGCCCCCTTGTTGATTCGCATATAACTATCGCGCGGGATGGAGATCATGTCGACCTTCCTTGTTGTCAAAGTCGACGGTGACCAGGATCATGGTGTCGGTGCGAAATTCATGCCCCGCCGAGATGCGCTCGGTGGAGCTATCCGCGCCCAGAAGCAAAAATGTTGACGCGCTTTTCTCAAAGTCATAATCGGCTGCGTCATCTCAGGCTCGGGGTGGCCGTAGGCTCCGGCGTGAGCGCTTTCTCGTCGGTCTGTCTGGTGTAGCCGTGGGCTCCGGCGTGGGTCTGAGCAGCTTTAATGAGTCCACCTTTGGGTCTCCTCCAGCTCCGAGAATGCATTTTTAGGATTCGATACATAGGCAATCAGCCATCACGCCGCTGCCGATTGCACTCCACCAGGATCAGCAAATCATTGTCAGTACGATGCGTGGCGCTGCTTTTTTCGCCACTTTTTCACACCTCCATGTACGACTGGATAGGCAATTGTTTCCATAAATAGAAAAATCCTTTTGCCTTTCCGTTTTCCTTTGTTAAGTTTTTCATAAAAGAAAGACTTCACCGCCGGATACTGAAGCGAAGCTCCTCAATTTTCAGATGCGGACGGAATGCTCTGCGCAGCCAGTGTGCGCTTCAAATCCATGATTTCCAACTGCTTATAGTGAAAGAGCGGCGGCCAGCGCCGCGTTCAGGCTGCGCCCTCGGTGGCACCCGGGCAAAAATCCTGCACACCCCGCGCCGCCGGAAGCAATCACAGGAACTCCTAACCGCAGAGGTGACGTTTCGTCAGCCTCATGCTTCAAAGCCCGCCTTTGGTGCCGTCCGCATCCATCGACGTCAGCAGCAGTTCGCCTGCCCCCAGCATTGCACGACCTTTTGCGCCCATTGCACGGCGTCCAGCCCCGTGGACGCGTCCGCCATGGGTATAGACCTCGAAAAACGCACCGTTCCACTTTGCATCAATGGCCACGACCACGCACTGGGAGCCGAATTTCTTTCGCGGCCTCTGTAGCAATTCCGGATGCGCCACGGCGAAGGAATTGACGCTCACCTTCTCCCGCACCTGCGTGCAGCAGATCGGAATAATCCTCAATGCTGCGGATGCCTCCGCCGACCGTAAAGGGATATAGACCGCTTTAGCCACGGCACGGACAGTATCGAGCATGATGCGCCGCGCGTCCGACGACGCAGTGATATCCAGAAAGGTCAGCTCGTCCGCACCCGCTTTGTCGTGGAGCCGCGGCGCAATTGGGTCGCCCGCGTCGGTCAGATTCACGAAGTTGATTCCCTTGACCACGCGGCCGTTTTCACGTCCAAGCAGGGAATGATTCTCTTTGCCAGCATAAAGACGCTTCCTCCCCCTCTTATTTCATCGACGCAAAGTTCTTCAGCAGCGCAAGGCCGGTTTCACCACTCTTTTCCGGATGAAACTGCACGGCCCAAAGGCTGCCTTTGCGCACGGCGACATCCATCGGCACGCCGTAATCCACCTGTGCCAGCACTTGATCGCGCTGCAAAGCGTGAACAAAAATAAGAGTGAACGAAATACATCCAAGGCTTTTCGGGAAGACCGGAAAAAAGCGGATCGTCCTTCATGATATTGAGCTGATTCCAGCCCATGTGCGGGATTTTACGCCCCTCGCCGGAGGGAATGCGCTTGACCTGCCCTCGCAGCCAGCAAAAGGCCCTTCGCGCCGGGCGTTTCCTCACTGGACTCAAAAGAGCAGCTGTTCCCCGATACAGATGCCTAGGAACGGTCTGCCGGAGGCGATAAACTCCTCCATCGCCTGCACGGCACCGCTGGCGCGCAGCTGCTCCATCGCATCGCCAAACGCGCCCACGCCCGGAAGAATGACCCGCGTCAGCGGAAAGGATCTCCCCAGCATTGCGGGTCAGCAGCGATTTTTCCCCGATATATTCCAGCGCGTGCATCACGCTGCGCACGTTGCCGGCGCCGTAATCCATCACAGCGATCATATGGATTCATCCTCCCGTATTTTTGCAGAATTTCTTCGGCGGCCCTGCGAAGGGAGACGCCGCTGTTCATCGCGTGTTTTTGCAGCTGGCGGTGGGCAGCCGCTTTCGTCCACGCCGCCGCGGCGATCATGGTGCGCTTGGCTCGAGCGACCAGCGCCTCCTGCGCGTCGATATGGTGCAGCACAATTTCACACAGCTGTGCGCGCGTCAGTCCCGCCGGAAGGTTTTCGATCCCGGCAAGCTGCGGTGCGCCGGGGGGCGAGCAGCAGCATGGGAATCTCCGCCGGCAGCATTCTGCGCAGCCGCGGCGCAGTCATGTCCTCCAGCCGTGCGCCGCAGACCACCAGCGTCACCGCCTGCTTCTGGCGCAGGACGGCGGAACCGCTGGCCGCCGCAATCGCGCGAATGCCGTATCGCGCCAATGAATCCGCTATCTTTCTGGCGTTCTCCGCGTTGGAAAAAACACTGCCGCAACCAACATCCCGGCGTCACGCCCTTCTTGCCTCTCTTAATACTTGGAAAGATATTCCTCCAGCTCCCACTGGGAAACACGCATGCAGTATTCATGCCATTCCGACTTCTTGGCGGCGAGATATTTGTCGCAGATATGGTCGCCGAGCACGTCAGCCACCATCGGGTCAGCCTCCATCAGCTCCACCGCCTCCATCAGATCAGAAGGCAGATCGGTCACGCCGCAGACCTCGCGCTGCGCCTGGACATCTGATAGACGTTCTGGTTGACGGGATCACAGGGTATGAGGCTTTTCCTCAATGCCGCGCAACCGGCTTCCAGCACCAGCGCAAAACACCAGATAGGGGTTGGCCGTCGGGTCGGGGTTGCGCAGCTCGATGCGGGCTGCCCTTGCCGCGCGCGTCCGGGATGCCGGATCAGCGGCGAGCGGTTCTTGGCGGACCAGCAGATGTAGATGGGCGCTTCGTGGCCGGGCACCAGGCGCTTATAGGGTTGACGAGCGGATTGGTCACGGCGACCATAGAAGGCGCGTGCGCCATCACACCCGCGATAAAGTGATAGGCCGTCTCGCTCAGGCCGTAGCGATCCCTTTTTCGTCATAGAACACATTCTCGCCGTCATGGAACAACGACATGTTGATGTGCATGCCGGAGCCCGCAATGCCGTAGATCGGCTTGGGCATGAAGGTAGCATGCAGGCCGTGGCGCTGCGCAGTGGTCTTGACGACCTCCTTAAAGGTGATGACGTTATCCGCCGTGACCAGCGCCTGGTCGTACTGAAATCAATCTCGTGCTGGCCGCGCGCCACCTCGTGGTGGCTGGCTTCGATTTCAAAGCCCATGTCCTCGAGCACCACGCACATCTCGCGGCTGGCGATTTCGCCCCCTCGTCGGAAGGACTCAGGGTCGAAATAGCCGCCCCCCTCGTCATAGGTGCGGGTGGTCGCCTTGCCGGTATCGTCGGTATGGAACAGGAAGAACTCCAGCTCCGGCCCGACGTAGAATTCATAGCCCATCTCGCGGGCGCGCTCCAGCACGCGCTCGAGCACATAGCGAGGGTTGCCCTCAAAGGGCCTGCCATCAGTGGTATAAACGTCGCAGATCAGGCGGGCGACCTGTCCCTGCTCGCTCCAGGGCAGGATGCAGAAGCTGTCCGGATCGGGATAGAGGCACATATCGCTCTCCTCGATGCGGGTAAAGCCCTCGATGGACGATCCGTCGAAGCGGCAGTCGTTCTTGAGCGCCTTTTCCACCTGGCTGGCGGTGACGGTGACGCTCTTCATTGCGCCGAAAATATCGGTAAACTGCAAGCGAAGGAAGCGAATGTCGTTTTCGCGCACCATGCGGATGATGTCCTGCGGCGTGTACTTTGCCATGTCAAAAAACTCCTCCTCAATATCTAGCGGTTCTGATAAGCGCTTACTTATTTTCACAATCTCCAAAGAGACATAAGGGCACCGGAAAAGCGCTCCGTTGCCCTTATGGATTTCATTTTTAGCATCGCGGCGCGCGGCCTGTCAATGCCGGGCAGGTTAAATGCGCGTGCGCTTTTGTCAATCAGATCTTTGCCAGATCCACCACGTCGAAGCCCTTCTCCATTGCGGAATGGAGCGCGAAGAGCAGCGCGCGGACGGTATCCAGCGAGGTCAGGCACGTCACGCCGTTTTCGACGGACCAGCGGCGGAGCTTAAAGCCCGCACGCTCGGGACGGCGGCCATGGGTCGCGGTGTTGATGACCAGTGCGATGCCTGCCTGATGCAGGGCTTCCATGTGTTCGCCGAAGTCCTCGACGACCTCGCAGGAGATGCCGTGCTCCTTCAGGTCCTTTGCAGTGCCGGGGTCGCCATCAGATGATAGCCCAGCTCTTCGTAGCCCGCGGCCAGCTCGCGCAGCTCCGCCTTGTCGTGGTTATTGACCGAGGCAGAGCACCTTGCCGTGGGGATGCAGCTTGAGCCCTGCGCCCAGGAAGGCCTTGTGAGCGCCTCGCGCCAATCGGGAGATACACCGAGCACTTCTTCGCCCGTAGACTTCATTTCCGGCCCCAGGCTGGTATCGGCGTCGATGAGTTTCTCGAAGGAGAACACCGGCATCTTGACCGCGACGACTTGCTCTTCTTGTAAAGGCCGTGCCGTAGCCCATATCGCTGAGCTTGCCGCCGAGAATCACCTGCGTGGCGAGGCTTGACAATCGGCACACCTGTGACCTTGGAGATATACGGCACGGTGCGGGACGAGCGCGGGTCTTGACCTCGATGACGTAAACGCGTATCCGATCGACGACAATACTGGATGTTGATCAAGACCCGCGTACCGCAGCGCACGCGCCAATCTGCCGGTATGCTCCACCAGCCATGCAGATCATCATGCGGCAGGGGTCTGCGCAGGATACACCGAAAAGAGTCGCCGGGTGCACGCCGGCGCGCTCCAAATGCATGATGCCCCGAATCAGATAATCGTCCGTGCCGTCGCACGCATCCACCTCGCACTCTCGACCCATCGACGTACTTATCGACGAGGATCGGGTGTTCTTTGATCTCCATGTGGGAGGTGATGATCTTCATGAACTCGATGATGTCGGCGTCGGAACGAGCGATCTCCATTCCCTGACCGCCCAGAACATAGGACGGACGCACGAGCACCGGGTATTCCAGCTGATGCGCCGCCGCAAGCGCTTCCTCGGTGGTGAAGACCGTCTGACCGGCAGGACGCGGAATGCCGCACTGTTCTCCAGAATCTCGTCGAACTCTTCGCGGTCTTCCGCCGCGTCGATGTCGCGCTCGGAGGTGCCCAGGATCAACACGCCCATCTCGGTCCAGCGCCTTGGTCAGCTTGATCGCCGTCTGCCCGCCGAACTGCACCACGACGCCGTCCGGCTTTCCAAATCGACGATGTTGCCCACATCCTCGCGGGTCAGCGGTTCAAAGTACAGCTTATCGGCAATATCGAAGTCGGTCGACACCGTTTCGGGGTTGTTGTTGACGATGATGGTCTCGTATCCCCGCCTGTTTGAGGCCCAAACCGCGTGGACGGTGGAGTAGTCAAATTCCACGCCCTGCCCGATACGGATGGGGCCGGAGCCGAGCACGATGACCTTTTTCTTATAGGTTCCGGGGCGAACTCGACTTCGCTCGTTCTCCTCCTCGTAGGTCGAATAAAAAAAGTACGGGATATAGCTGTCGAATTCGGCGCAGCGCAGGAATCGATCATCTTGTAGACCGGACGGATGCCGAGACGGCGCGCGCAGCGCGAGCAAGCTTTTTTCCTCCGTTCCCCACAGGCGCGCAATGGTCTTGTCGGATAGCCCATCTTCTTCGCGCAGATACGTCTCCGCGTCGATGTTGCCCTTCTTTCAGGCGGCATTCCATGTTGTACGAGGTTCAGGTACGCCGGAGGAGGAAGAAGCGGTCGATTTTCGTGATTTCGTGCAGCTTTTCCAGCGTCACGCCGCCCCAATCGCCTCGTACATTGTGCGAACATGCGCTGGTCGGTCCGCACCTGCGGATATAATCTCCAGCAGCTCATCCACGGTGAGGTTCGCCATCGACTTCATCCGCAGGTGTCGCAGCCGATTTCCGCGCCGCGAACCGCCTTCATCAGCGCCTCCTCGACGCTCTGGCCGATGGCCATCGCCTCGCCGGTCGCCTTCATCTGCGTGCCGCGTGCGCTTGCCGTACACGAACTTGTCAAACGGCCACTTCGGGATTTTCGCCACGATGTAGTCCACCGCCGGCTCGAAACGCAGGCGCAGGTCTTGCCCGTCACGGCGTTCTTCATTTCATCCAGCGTATAGCCGATGGCAATTTGCGCGGCGCACTTTGGCGATCGGGTAGCCCGTTGCCTTGACGCAAGGGCGCAGAGGAACGGGAAACGCGGGGTTGACCTCGATGACGGCATAGTCGAACGAATCGGGATTGAGCGCGAACTGGCAGTTGCAGCCGCCCTCGACTTCCAGCGCGGTGATGATGTCCAGCGCGGCGCGGCGGAGCATCTGATACTCCTTGTCCGCCAAGGTCAGCGCGGGCGCAACGACGATGGAGTCGCCCGTGTGCACGCCGACGGGGTCGATGTTTTCCATCGAGCAGACGGCAATCACGTTGCCGAGCTTGTCGCGCATGACCTCGAATTCGATTTCCTTCCAGCCGGAAATGCACTTCTCGACCAGAATCTGCGTAATCGGCGACAGGCGCAGACCATTCTCGGCGATTTCCGCCAGTTCCGCTTCATCTTGGCAGATGCCGCCGCCCGAACCGCCCAGCGTATACGCCGGACGCACAATCACGGGGTAGCCGATGGTCTTGGCGAACGCGAGCGCATCCTCCACCGTCTCCACGACTTCCGACGGAATGACGGGCTGGTGGATGGAAAGCATCGTGTCCTTGAACTGCTGGCGGTCTTCCGCCTTTTCAATCGTCTCGCACTTGGCGCCCAGCAGCTTCACGCCATGCTGTTCGAGGAAGCCCTCCTTCGCCAGCTGCATGGAGAGGGTCAGACCGCTCTGCCCGCCCAGCGTGGACAGCAGGGAGTCCGGCTTTTCCTTGAGGATGATGCGGCGCAAGGTTTCCAGCGTCAGCGGCTCAATGTAGATATGGTCGGCGGAGGAATGGTCGGTCATGATGGTCGCGGGGTTCGGGTTGACCAGCACGACTTCCAGCCCCGCGTCCTTCAAGGCGCGGCACGCCTGTGAACCGGCGTAGTCAAATTCGGCAGCCTGACCGATCACAATCGGGCCGGAGCCGATAATCAGTACCTTCTGCATGTCCGATTCTTAGGCATTCCTTTTCCCTCCCCATCATGGCGGATAAAAGCGGTCGAACAGGAAATTGGTATCGACGGGTCCGGGCGCTTGCCTCGGGATGGAACTGCACGCCGAACACCCGCTCCTGCGCGCACGCCACGCCCTCAATCGTTCCGTCGAGCAGGTTGATGTGCGTCGGCGCAAGCGCCGTGCCGGCAAGGCTGTCCGCCCATCGACGGCGTTAGTGGTTCTGGCGGGTGATTTCGATGCGGCCGGTTTTTGACAGGCTTTGACCGGATGGTTGACGCCGTGGTGGCCGTAATCCATCTTGACAGTCCGCGCCCATGGCCAGCGCCGTGATCTGGTGACCCAGGCAGATGCCGAAGATCGGCAGGCCGCTATCGTAGCTTTTCGCACGCAGGCGATGGACTCCACGCACTCCTCCGGGTCTCCGGGGCCGTTGGAGAGCATGATGCCGTCGGGCTGGAATGGCAAGCACCTCTTCCGCAGGGGTATTATAAGGAAATACATAAAGGTCACAGCCTCTGCGGCGCAGGAGCGCAGGATGGAGTTCTTCGCGCCGTAATCCATCAGCGCGACGCGCTTGCCCTCGCCGGGGATATGCTCCATTTCCGCCGGTTAATCACCTCGCCCGGCACGGTAATCGCGTCTGGAACGGCGCAGTCCGTGCTGGGACGATTGCACATCCATTCTTTCGAAGCACTTGACAACGCTGCTGCAGCGTCCGATTCAGCTGTGCCACATGGTAGAAGACTACGACTACTGGTGCGTTGCTTCGATAAACGGAAGGTTCTCCATCCCGGAGCTTCACAGTCTGCTGGATGCGCTTTCCGCAGCCACGGTAGACTTTCCTGATCTGATCCCAGAGGGTTCCGACCGGACGCGCTCATTCAGCATGGAGTTTTCCCGGGCGCTTTTGCAGCATTACCTACACGCAAGCTGGCGCTACGAACATCTCACCGAGGAGTATCTGATGGTAATTGACGTGGACATCGCTGTCCCCGCATGCTGCATTATGAATGGAGGGGTGCCGGATGTCTGATGCAAAGCTGATGATGCCGCTGTTTTGTAACGGCATGTTTAACTGTGGCGGCCGCAGAATCCGCGCTGTCCACCTCTATGATGTTTCCGATGGAGAGCACCGCTATCGTCTTTGGACAAAAGCAGGAACGCCAGATATAGACTATCCCCGCGGAATCTGACCGCTACCTGCTATACGTTGAGATCCACGGATACCTCGCACCGCTTGGCATGACGGAATATTTTCTGACCGAACATTGTGGGTATTTTGCCGACTATGCGGGAACTGTATGGCGGTGCAGAACATCGGAGAACGTATTTTGACAGTCTGCAAAAGAGCGCTATTGAGGAAGCTGTCGCAATCGAGAGAACTGTGATCTACCATCTGGGCAAAGAATCGCCCCGGCAGGCAGACTATATCCACGGTATCCTCAATGAGCATCTTATGCGGTATACCGCCAGCAAGGAAAGCGAAGGCAAAACCTTCCCGGATTATATCGGCGCATTGATGGCGGATGAGCTTGACCACTGCATACAGCTTTCCAAAATCTATCGGTCGCTTAAGCAGCAGGAGGATGAAATGCGGCAGGCACAGATTGCCAAGCAGGAACGTGCACACTGGGAATCTGTCAACGCAGAAAAAGAAAAGATCATTTCCGCTGCACTGCAAATTATCATTAACGGCGGCACGCTGCAAAAACAATTCGCTCTGCTACTACAAAGAAGATGGCACGCTTGTCGAAACCTCACTAATTCTGTATTTGATGCGCAAATATCATTGACGTGCCGCTCCGCACACAGGGATGGATCAAAAGAGCGGTTGGCAAGTGCAACCGTTCAGGAGGACTTCTGCGGCTCCGTTACCTACTACCGCGCAAGAAAGAGCCAATGCTCGCAGAAATTCTTTGACTGTATGCGGGATCTGATTACGGCAGTCCATGATATGAAGGAGAAAGCGGCATAATCAAACCACATATAAGTTGGGCGGCACAGAGTTTTCTGTGCCGCTTTCAAACTCAAAAAAAAAAGGAATGGAGAAACCACAAATATGAGCAGTGAAATTTACTACGAAAAAGCATTTATCTCTATTGGGGACAGATTTATTCCGCTTGTCTGCCGCGGATCGACCAATACCTTTGAATTTAATGTGCATGGGTGCGAGGTCGCGGAGCGGTACTGGTCTGTTCTGGATCTCCCATATCGGGGCAGGCTGTTATTTACAAGCGATGAGATCCAGAAGATCGCGGAAACCTATGAAGGCTTCAACAGCGGCAACCGCGGCGGTATGCGCAAGAGTCGGAACAGCGCTTTTGAAGCTGGTGAGTTTCAGCGCTGGTTCCTCGCGGGCCTGAAGAACGCGCACACGATTGAGGAATACCGTCAATACGGGAATTCTATCGTCCTCACAGGCCGGCATACACAGAAGATAACGTATGCCCCCACGACAGAAGCATTCTTGGCCGCGCTTTACCGCATCGGTGAGCAGAACGCTGCCATCCGCTTTGATTCCTGCCGCAGCTTTTACCATCCGCCGCGTGTCAGCAAGCAATCAAAGTTTGATACGCTGAAGCAGTTCTATGTTCTGAAAGCATGGCGCGGATACTTTGTAAAGCGGACACGGCACGGCGTCATGACCATCCGCACCGACGATCCGACTGTTGCAACCGTGCGGAAATTCCGGACAGAAAAAGCCGCGCAGAAGTACATGGAGGAAAATGCTCCGTTCTTTTCCCATGTTCCTTTTTCTGTCGAATGTGTACGGCCAAAAGAGGTGGTGAAAGCAACGCTCGGTCTTGCGACGTCTTGACGGAAGTACATAATTTGTCTATCATAAAGTCAGAATAAATCCTTGGAGGGATGCTATATGATGATTCGTTCTGCAACCGCCCTTCGGAATGACTACGATGGCATGGTGAAGCTCTCGACCGAAAAGCAGGAGCCGATCTATCTGACGCGCAACGGTGACGGTGAAATGGTATTCCTGCCGATCGAGCTTTGGGAAAAACGACAGGCAGAGCTGGAGCTTTTTGCGGAAATGCTGCGCAGGGGAGCAAAATAAACTCGCCGGTGCAAAGACATATTCCGCAAGCGAACTGCGTGCCGACGTGGAGGGACGTTCTTCGTGAGAGTTGAGTGGTTAAATGAGGCGCGGAATGAGTTTCTGGCCTTTCTGAAATACTACAAAAGCCGCAGATGTCAAGTCCGAATTGTACCGAATTTTTATCGCATATTTCGTCACTTCGCGTATAGCCAGCCCCAGCAGCTTGTGGTATCATACTCTCGTTTGTTTGACACCACGACGAGGAGGCACATCATGCAGTACACCGACAACGAAGCCGCTTTGATTGGCGGGTTGATTTCCAACTTTCTTCGTCCGGCTGTATCCGCCGCACTGAAGGATTCTTATACCCGCGTGCTGGAGCATCTGCGCACAGGCCGGGTGTCTGCCGCCGATCTCAAAGCAGATTCAGAAAGCGCTGGCATTTTTGACGCCGACCTGTCAGATGTCCAGAGAGGCCCAGCGCGAGCTGATGGGGCGCCAGCCTGAAGACGACGGCGCTGCTAAGTTCCTGCCGCTGATTGCAAAAACCACAAATCGTTAAAAATGCTGCCGGCTTACGTTCCGGCAGCATTTTTTCTATACAGAAAAGAGCGCCCCGAAGGGGCGCTCCTCGCAGATGAAACAGGTCACATACGGAATTTACGGATGCAAAGGAAAAGCTGGATGCAAAGCTCTTGATACAGATCTTCATCCCATACACCGTCAATAACGGATTCCTTGGTCAGTAATGGTTGGTACATTGCCAGAATTTTCTCGTTCGCGAGGTCATCTCCGCTTTTGGCAAGAATCAGAAGCTCGTAGAAATTCATGTTTCCTCCTCCAGTTTCTCCCGAATGCGGCTCAGTGCGCGATAATAGATCGCAGCCGCGCCTTTATATCCAATCTGTAATTCCTGTGCGAACTCGGTAAACGAGCGCTCCTCCAGAATTCTCGCCAGCAGAATATATCTTTCACGCTTTTTTGAAGCTGGCCAAGTGCTTCGAGGACTGCTCTGCACTCCATCAGCAGCTCCATTCTTCGGAAGTATTCATCTTCCCATGCTTCTGCCGAGATGGGCTGCCGGTCAGGTTCCATCGGTCGTTCATGCTGTTGCTGTCTGTGACGCTGAGAAAGGTAGGCATTCTTTCTTCGCTTCAGCGCGACTTGAAGATAGGCGGTAAATTGGTTCTGAATCTGATATTCTTCACGGCTTCCGTCATTTCTATATTGCATGATTCACCCTCCGTATCCGTCTGTTTTCTGGCGAACAGGACGGTATACGGGAGGATTTCTGCATCGGTTTGGTCTAAAAAACGTAAATAGTCACAGCCGGTTTCATGCTTGCACAAATAATCGACTACATATGGAAATGATAACTCAGAAAGGCTTTGCTGTATGGATAAAACGAGAAAACTCGCCAATGCCCAGCATGGATGCTTTCTCTCTCCTTCACTGGGGTGTGCTTGTCTCCTTATTTCACAGTAGCAATGTGCTAAACGGAATATTAAATTCCAGTATATACAAAAATCCTCCTTCCGGTTTTCTCTGGAAGGAGGATTTATCCGAGTGTCAACTTCGGTAACTATTATGGTCTAAGATATAGAATCGGGCACACTCGAAATGCCGCCATGCTTCGTCGTAGAGAGACCCGCGGCCCGGCACGCAAATGAAACGATTTGGGTCAATTCTGCTTCGTCCAGATCTTCCGGACGCTTGCCTGTCTGCAAGAGCTTCCACACCGCGGTGCCGCCGAAGATGTCGCCCGCGCCGGTCGTATCGACAACCTTGATATCCTTCAGGCTGTCCACATGGCCGCTTGCGCCGCGGTTCTGGAACCAGCAGCCGTCCGCGCCGCAGGTCACAAACACGAGCTTCACCGGGATATGGTCAAGAATGTACTGTGCACCGTCCTGCGCACTGAGACCGAACAGGAATTCAACTTCCTCGTCGCTGATCTTCACCACGTCGGCGTGGTCAAGTCCCCAGAGCATTTGCTCTTTCGCGTCGCCACATTGAGGTCACGCCACCAGGGGTTTACGCAGATTCGGGTCGTAATGTGACGTGACGAGCTTGCCGTGTGCCTTTGCATATTCCACGGCGCGATACGTCGTTGTCCGCGCCGGCTCGCCCGTGAGCGAGAGCGTGCCGAAGTGGAACACCCGCGTTTCGTCGATGAGGAAAGATCCAACTCGTCAAACGACAGCTGCGTGTCTGCGCCGGGCTTGCGCGCGAAAGCAAATTCGCGGTCGCCGTTTTTGTCCAGCGTGACGAACGCCAGCGTTGTGAACACATCGTCGCCGCCACAAGTCCTTTCGTCTCGATCCCCGCCTTGGGAGTGTATTGGTCAGAAGCTTCCCGAACGTGTCCGTGCCGACCTTGCCGAGCAGCGCCGCTTTTCCGCCAAACTTGGCAATCGCAGCAAGAAAGTTTGCCGGGGCACCGCCCGGATGCGCAGCCATCGTCGGATAGCCGTCAGGGTCGGTCGCTTGTGTTGTAAAGTCAATCAGCAGCTCACCGAGCGCAACAACATCATACATACTCATTCCTCCGTAATTGTAATGCTCCATTGATTCTCATACTTTGCTCCCCGGCGCAAGATGGATAAGATCGCTCTTGCAGCTCAGTTCCTCCACCACGTCCTGCCGCGATGGGAGCGACGCCCACGGCTCAATGCAGACATACGGCGCATCCGTGTGCGGCATATGCCAGATACCGAGATACGGCATCTGCGGATAGGCTACGGTCACCGATTTGCCCGTTTTCTCTGAGCATAGGCTCACGCACCGTGCCATATTTTTCAGCACGATCGCATCCTCATCGAAACAGCTCGTGACGCAGGCGGATGGTCGTATCGTCTTCCAGCGGGAAGCATTCTGTCTGGCCGTTGAGATAGCAGTCTCCGGTAAAAGCCAATACGGTCTGGCAGACATGGCTGCGAAGCAAGCACAGTTTATAGTCTTCAAACGCCAGTGCTGCCGGTCAGCGGAACCCGGAAGCCCGGATGCCCGCCGATGCCGAACGGCAGCTCTTTTTCGTCCTCATTGCAGACAGAATAGGTCACAGCCGCCGTCCAGCCGCGCAGCGCATAGCGTACCCGGAATGTAAGCGGAACGGATACTGGCGCAGCGTTTCCGGTGTTTCGTGCAGGCAGAGCGTGACAGAATCGGCAGACTGCTCTTCGATAGTGAAAACGGAATCCTTTGCGAAGCCGTGAATGTCCATCGAATAGCGTTCGCCGTAGAGCGTATAGCTGCCGCCTGTCAGGCGCGCAACATAGGGGAACAGGACTGGCGCGCGGTCGCGCCAGTATTGTTCGTCGCCGTTCCAGAGAAACTGCGTGCCTTGTTTGGAGCACAGCTCCATCATCTGCGCGCCGAACGGATCGACGCACAGCGTCAGGTTTTGATTTTGCAGCGTCAGCATCCGTCAGTCTTTTGCCGCCGGATACTCATTGCAGAGCAGCCGGTAAGGCGGCTCATCTTCTTCGATCTTCGGGAAACGGCCCACCGGCGGATTGAAGCGGTTGTCGGTGTTGTCGTCGTTGCACTGGCTGACTTCGCCCAGCAGGACGGGACCAGTGCCGGGTTCGACCGAAAAATCATGATACAAGCCCTGGTAAACGAAAATGCTTTCACCGGGTTTCAAACGGACCTGCGTTCCGGCCGGAACGGTATAGCTTTTACCGTCGGTGTGGACTTCCACGTCAGATTCATAATCGATTTCTTCATTCATTCGGACGATTGTACACCCGGATCAATACGTTGCCGCCGCCGCGGTTTATGATGTCCTCAGTCTTGAACCAGTGGAAATGGTTCGGTGCGTACTGCCCTTCCCTCAGATACAGCAGCTTTTCCGCATAGACCTTCGGATACTTGTCCGGCATGGCACGATTTCCGTTGCGGATCGTGATAAGCGAAAAACCGAAGTGGTCAAAGTCGCCCTGACCATAATCCGTGATATCCCAGCCGAGCATGCAATCGCGCACTTCATCATATTCGTGCCCCTTTGCTTTCCCATGCCTCAGGCGTAAAATGGCAAAAGGCGGCAGGTAGCAATGTTCCTGTGCGCACATAGCCTCGAGCTCTTTCAACGCTTTGTTGATCTCACTGCGCTTCATAATAGCGCTCCTTTCCATTTAATTTCTATATTCAGTCTCCGCCAGACGGTCCTATTCTGCGCCGTGCGGAGACCGTACTGTCGTTATCAAAAGTTCCGGAGAACAGACCCGTTTTTTTCTTGGCCCCGGACGGAAGATCCATCCGGGGCCGGATCATTACTGCTTAGGGAAGATCAATAGAAACTCTTGCGGAGGCTTCGAACATTCTGAGCAGAATGGCCGCAGCCTCGCTGCGCTTGATGGTGCTCGCGGAATGGAACGTGCCCTTCGCGTCGGAACCCGTCAGGATGCCCGCACGATAGAACTCGTAGATCTCCGGAGCGAACTTGTCGGTCGTTTTCACATCGGGGATCGCGTTGTCCGCCACGGTGTTGATGGCCTTATAAGCCTCCTCCGCACCATGGAAGATGTGGACGAACTCGCCGCGCGTGACCGGCGCATTCATCTGCGCCTTGGTGTAATTCGCGTAGTCCTTCTCAATGATGCCGTTCACAACTGCGTAATTGACGTAGCTGTCATACCAGTTCGCGCCGCCGTTTTTCAGGCTGACTTCGCCAGTGCGGTCGAGCTGATGCAGAGCCGCCGCCAGCTTGATGGTCTGCGCCACGGTCAGCGTTGCGTTCGGCTTGAATTCATTGGCCGTCACGCCGTCGATCAGACCGTTCTCCCAAGCGGCCTTGACGCTCGAATAGTACCAGCTATCGGACGGAACATCCGCGAACGGGAACTTGCTCACGTTGGAACCGGCATTCGGGTTGAACGGGAGCTGCGCAGGTTTGCTCGGGATGACTGGGAGGACCGGAGCCGGGGGCGGGTGTCAGCTTCGGAATGGCATGACCTTCTGCGATCTTGTTGCCGCAGCCGAGGCAGTAGGTGTCGCCCGTGTAACCTTCCTCGGTGTAGGTTGCGTCTTTCGCGTCACGAATCTCCGTGCCGCCCACATGGTTGGTCGGGTCAGTTTTCGGGGTAACATCCGCCTCAGTCACAGCTCTTCTGTCGCGTTTTTATTTGCAAACAGCTTGCTGCATCCGGAGCAGGTGTAATACGCCCTGTGACCCATGTCGACGCAGGTCGCTTCCACAGCCGGAACCAGCGTCGTGGTGTGATGAATGTGGCCGGTCGCGGGCGCGATGATATAACCGCACACTGTGCAGATCTGCGGATCTATTTCCGTTGCCGCAGCGCCAGGCGTATGGGGCTCTACGTCGTTCTTCTCGTCGCAGCCGGAGCACGCATGCCAGTGATGGGTTTCATCCTTGCTCCATTCTCTGGACCAGCTGTGCTCGTGCGAAGAAGAAGCTTCTGCGGAAATGCAGATATTTCCTGTTACCTGCTCAACCACAATCGTGCCGGTTTCCTTGGAGTAAGTGTACTCACCCTCACCGAGGGTCTTGCCGTCCATGACGATCACTATTGTATCGGGCAGCTCAAATCCTTCTTCTGCCGTCAGGGTATATTCCAGCTTATCACCGATCCCGACCATCGTCTTGTCTCCGCTGAGATGCTTCAGATCAGCAGCAATGACCGCCTGTGTGTCGTCCACGCCAAATATGAGGGAATGCAGGTTCATCACTGGTTTCGTGGCGCCATGGAATTTCAGGTAGACATCATGCACACCTGTGATACCTTTCTGCTTCAAATCAGCAGTCATCTCTAAACGTATTCCACTCATCTCCGGTTCCCTCAATGCGAACAAATTCAGCAATGGGTTCACTGTTCAAATTATCCAGATGAACGGTAACCTTAGAATTTTTTTCTACATCTGCATCATTGTTCTTCTCCGCATAGGTCAGAATTATGGTACTGAAGCTGCCTTTCGGAATGTCGAAATCCACGCAGCGGTAGCCCACATAGCTTCCAGGCGTCAAACCGCCCAGATTAGAAACCGTACCTTCCACTTCACCGGTCGCGTTTTTGTCGACTCGTACTTGACGCCTCTGCAGATGCAATCTCAGCGCTTACCGCCTCGATTTTTTCTGCTGCCGGCTTCAGGCGAACCAGAGAAGAGACAGCATTGTTCAGCGCCGAAATTGCTGCGCCAATTTCTTCATGTGTCGCGGCTTCCTTCTCATGCACGATCTTTGCCGACCTCCAATACGGTCTGCAGTGCATTCCAGGATTCCGGCGCATAGTTTGCCTGTGTAAGCCCCTCCACCTCCTGAATTGCAGCAAGGAGCGCCTCCCTTGGTGGCTCCGGCAAATTCGCCGCCCAGCAGCTCCAGTTCCGCAAGGTAAATCTCCTGGCCTGCATTCTCAAACTCGATCTTATAATAGAATAGCCAGCCTGATCCTCTTCAGAAATTGCGAAGGGTCGAGTGTACTTATCACCGCCATTGGTAGGATTGATGTTCCAAACAAAGCTCTGGTTGCTTCTGGCATCCAACTCGGTCCAATTTTTCACCATTCATGGATCCGTAGAACTTCCATGCCTTGGGCGAGTGCGCCGCATCCCAGCTGGTCAGTGTATACATACGATCTGGATGGGGCTGGCGAAGTGATATGTCAGATATCCGTTTTCCGTGCCATCCCAGCTTGCATAACCTCTGCTGTCATGAGCCTTATTGTTAAACAGCTTTTCCGTGTTTTTGGCATTGGTTGCAATGGTATCCTCATTTCCGCCGCCTTCTACCGTGGAAACCTCTGTCTTGGTATGGTCCACCAGCAGTTGCGGTCTTCCCGTGCCTCCGTGATGGAAGGCGGCATATCCGCGCCCTTCATGCCCCAGGTTTTGGACGGCGTAGTGCCCATGGTGAACTCCAGGGTAACAGTCTCGCGCTGCAGCACCTCGGGCATGAGGTAGGTAGCAGTCTGCTCTACACCGTTGACGGACAGGCTCTGGACGTACTTTGTTTTCTGCTGACGCCCGGCGCCAAAATTGTAATGGTGTGACCGTCGTCCCGGTGGATCGTCACCTTTTCAAACAGTGGGCCAATGGCTGTAACGCCATTGCCGTTGGTCAGCGGATACAGACCCATAGCGGAAAGGACATACCAGGCGCTCAATTCGCCATTGTCGTCATCGCCCAAATAGCCTTGCCCAACTTCTTCGCCCACAAACAAGCGATCCAGCGTATCCCGGACAAACTCTGCAGTTCTCCACGGACGGTCTGTATAGAGATACATATAAGAATGTGATGCGCAGGCTGGTTGGTCATATGGATCTGCCCCTGTTTCGCATCACGGCCTTCCCAGTTTTCCTTATGGCCGGTCCAGGAGCCAGGATTGGCTGTGCCAACCGCCGAGTAAGCTTCATCCAGCTTATCACCCAAAGCCGTTCGCCCATCCTTGTCTCTGGCCATTCCGTACAAATTGGCTAATCCCCTGACCATCATAGGGCGGGAATGCATAGTTATAGGCATTGTCTTCACAATAGCCGTAACCCTGTGCCGTAGGATCGAACTGCTCGTCCGTCTGCAGCCACGTCCCATCGGACTTCTTGGCACGGAACCAACCGCCCATGCTCTCATTGAACAGATGGACATAATTGGTGGCTCTTGCAGTAAAAATAGAGGTATTCATCGTTGTACTTCTGCCAGGCCTCGCTGCCAGAAGTTCTGCTTTTATCCCGCAGATACTTCGCCATCGACGCAATGGCAAAGTCCGTTCCGCTGCCTTCCATGGACCAGGAGAAATTGAATTCGCTTCCCCCCAGCCGCCAGTCACCCGTCCTGAGGAACATATCCGCGAAACACCATGCCGTCCATGTGCGCACGGCCAGAGTAGGAGTTTTTCCCGTTATTGACAGAATACACCGATCCGTTCCGCAGCGCCGATGCATAAGCCGCCTCGACATCAAACGTAACGCCTCTGTTCAACGCGTCTGCGAAGATATTGTCGGAGTTGGTGCCCACCATACAATCGGTGCCCGCAGGCGCGATCCATCTGGGGATCCAGCCCTGCTCTCTGTAGTGCTGGATCAGTCCCTCTAGCAGCTGAGTTGCTTTTTCTGGTGCAACGATGGAGTAGAGCGGCCAAGCGGTCCGGAAGGTATCCCAAAAACCATTGTTATATACAAATTGACCGTCTACCACTTTTCTGGTGTAGGGGGAATAATGCTGCCAATGCGGCTGCTCATTGGTGCCCGTATTCCTCAGCCAGGCTTGTGGGATAGACAAATGCCCGGTAGAGATTCGAATAGAAGGTGACTCTTTCGTGGTAGCTACCACCCACAACTTCAATGCTTCCCAGCGTATCGTTCCAGATCTTCAACGCCTTGGCCTGCACTTTGTCAAAGCCTTCATCTCCAGCAATTTCCATGAGCAGTGCATGCTGTGCCTGTGCTTTGGAGATAAAGGAGGTAGCTACCTTCATTTCGATAACAGTTTCTTTGTTTTCTGTTGGGCGCAAACTGGAACATTCCCATAGAGCCTTCACCGGCGGAGTGCCAGGCAACGGGAGCTTGAGAAAACTGCCCCACGATGTGCATGGTGGTTTGTCCGTTTGCCTTTTTTCCGAGGTCGTATGGAACTCAGTCTTGTCCGCGTTAAATTCGATGATAGAGCTCGCTCCGCGCATTCACAGGGTCAAACATAATGTTGCACGCCTCAGCCCAGCCGGAAATGTGAAGACGCAACACCGCCGCATGCTTCAGTAGGTGTGACCTCCACCTGACATTGGGGGCTGCGGCATCATCCGCATTGAGGGTCACGCCGTAATAATACGGCTTGGCGATCTCATTTTCATGACTGAAACAGAGCCTCTATTTTGGATGGCATTACGTAGCGCACTGTAGGTCTGTTGTGGTAAATCGGCAGAGAAATAGTAAGGTTCCGCTCTCCCCCGATCCAGTTGCTGGCTACGGAGAGATCTTGATGCCCTTAAACCGGGCTTCCGCCCGCTGTAGGCATAGGGCGTATTGTCTGTACTGCCGTCCGTCGTGGGCACCCAATAGTTGAAGCCGAAAGGCGTTGCCACAATGGGCACATTCAGGCCTCGGGCGGGAGCATTGCCCGTAGAGTACGTACCCCGCAGAATATTCACATAATCGGCCAGATTTTCGACCGTCGGATCTGCCTGCTCAAAAATCTCCACATCATCGAAATAGACGGAGATATCCTTGCCAGGCGTGGCATCATTTTTTTCAAAACCAGCCAGCACTTTTGTGATCGTTTTACCAACCAGCTCCGGATCTGTGTGCTCAGTTTTTCGTGCTGATCTGCAGCCAGTTGTTCGTCGCCATTACGCGTGCTTCTCCTTGGGCCGCAGGAGACACTACATTGCCATACTGATCAATGGCTTTGTAATTAGAAAGGCGAGTGCCATCGCTAAATTCCCAAGTCGATCGCCGAATACATACTGGTGTATTCAAAGTCGTATGCATAGTTCGGATCATTTGCACTCAAATTGTAATCTGTCCCTATATCAGGAAAACACCAGGTAGGACAGTCTGGTATTTTCACCAACAGGAATATCAAGGCCATCATACAAAACCACATAATTTTTCGCAGCTTTTGCCGTTGTGGTTCCTTCCATATGCAGGCAGGACACACCAGACCAGGCGCCTGATCTGGCAGCCCAGTTGTAGCTCGGTCCTTCCGACAGCGAGGTATACAAGTAGTTCACTTCTTCGCCGGAGCCCGTTGTCTTAACCTCTTCGCCCAGACCAAACCCACTGAATTGGATCACATTGGGATTCTTTGTTGGCGTATTGCCGCATTTCTCAATTACCAGCTTGAACGTAGTATATAACTGGCTATTAGAGAAAGAATACATCTTCGTCTCATTGTTCTGCTGCCATGTAACGCCTTCACGGGAATCCAAAAGCATCCATTCTCCAGCTTCTTCGTCATTTGTGCCATACAGTTTCCATGCTGACAGCACACGCTCCGGATACTGCATATCGTCCCCGGCGCCTGTCAAATAGTAGGCCTGAGGCTGAATTCCTTCGCTGAATCGGAATGTAATTTCCAGCGGCAGTCCAGGCGCACTCACCGCGCAAAAGCTTTGTGGCAATACGTCCGTCGATCGAAAAGCTTTTTCTGTCTCGCTCGCGCTGCCATAGGTTAATTCTTTATTAACACTGACCGGATTATCGGACGAATAATTGGTAAATTCCCCCACGAAGGAATCGACCCGGGGTTCAACTGCACATACGCCCTGCGCTGCAACATGATCAAATTTCACCTGCGCCGCATCCGTCTTTTCAAAGTGAGCTGAAAAACGGACAGTTTTTTTCTGCATTGCTGCCCGAGAAAGTTCCCGCTACCGGTCCATGACCTTGCACAGACACTCCAGAGCACATTCCCAAAGCTAATATCAAACTCAAAGCGCCGCTAATCAGACGCTTACATTTCTCTGTTACTGACATTCCGATACCTCCTTTTCACCGCTGTTACCCCAAAATTCTTGCTCTTTCATTGAATTAAAATCTATTCTTAACCAACAGTCTCAGCTGTCACAACCGTGACACCGGTGCCGGCGACAGCACCGTCAGCTGTGCCGCCCTGCAGCGCGGCAACTGCGGCTTTGATACCTTTGCAGCCCATCACGTCCGAGTTCTGGAGCATCGTCGCGTACAGGCAGCTTTGTTGATCTCACCGCGCTTCATAACAGCGCTCCTTTCCACTTTATTTCTATATTCAAAGGCTCCGCCAGACGGTCCTATTCTGTGCCGTGGGGGACCGTACTGTCGTTATCAAAAGTTCCGAGAACAGACCCGTTTTTTCTTGGCCCCCGGACGGAAGATCCATCCGGGGCCGGATCATTACTGCTTAGGAAGATCAATAGAAACTCTTTGCAGCGGCTTCGAACATTCTGAGGAGAATGGTTTCCGCAGCCTCGCTGCGCTTGATGGTGCTTCGCGGAATGGAACGTGCCCTTCGCATCGGAGCCCGTCAGGATGCCCGCGCGATAGAGCTCGTAGATCTCGCCGCGAACTTGTCGGTCGCCTTCACGTCGGGAATTGCGCTGTCCGCCACGGTGTTGACGGCCTTATTTTCCTCCGCACCATGGAAGATGCTGGACGAACTCGCCGCGCGTGACCGGTGCATTCATCTGCGCCTTGGTGTAATTCGCGTAGCTTTTCGATGATGCCGTTCACAACTGCGTACTGACATAGCCAAACATACCAGTTCGCGCCGTTTCTTCAGGCTGACCTCGCCGGTGCGGTCGAGCTGATGCAGCGCCGCCGCCAGCTTGATGGTTCGCGCCACGGTCAGCGTTGCGTTCGGCTTGAACCATTGGCCGTCGCCGTCGATCAGACCGTTTCTCCCCCACGCTGCCTTGACGCTCGAATAGTACCAGCTATCGGACGGAACATCGGCGAACGGGAACTTGCTTACGTTGCTGCCAGCGTTCGGGTTGAACGGGAGCTGCGCAGGCTTGCTCGGGATGACTGGGAGGACCGGAGCCGGGGCGGGTGTCAGCTTCAGAATGGCATGACCTTCGCGATCTTTGCCCCGCAGCCGAGGCAGTAGGTGTCGCCCGTGTAACCTTCCTCGGTGTAGGTTGCGTCTTTCGCGTCACGAATCTCCGCGTGCCGCCCACATGGTTGGTCGGGTCGTTTTCGGGGTAACATCCGCCTCAGTCCGCCTCCTTTGCTTCTGTCAGCTTTTCATTTGCAAACAGCTTGCTGCATCCGAGCAGGTGTAATACCACGCCCTGTGACCCATGTCGACGCAGGTCGCTTCCACAGCCGGAACCAGCGCGCGTGGTGGTGTGATGAATGTGGCCGGTCGCGGGCGCGATGATATAACCGCACACTGTGCAGATCTGCGTGATCTATTTTTCCGTTGCCGCAGCGCCAGGCGGTATGGGGCTCTACGTCGTTCTTCGTCGCAGCCGGAGCACGCATGCCAGTGATGGGTTTCATCCTTGCTCCATTCTCTGGACCAGCTGTGCTCGTGCGAAGAAGAAGCTTCTGTGAAGGGAACCAATCGACGTTTTGCAACATAGGTCTTACCGGTGTTGTTTTCGAAGAGATAGACATCGTGCATACCCTTGGTGATCTCGGTCAGCTCACCGCTAAGTTCCACATAGTTGCTCCAGTTGCTTCCGGTCGCCGGGCAAGTCAATGTCGCGATCTCCTTTTGCCGTCCAGGCTGCCAAGGCGGATATGAATCTCGGCCGCCGCCGGCATCTCTCTCCTGCGCAGCGTAAGAAGAACGTTACTTTTTTCGCACCGTTCCCGGAGAAATAGACATTGGAATATTTGACCCAAGTGCCGCTTGCAACGCCGCCAATGTTTTTGCCGTCGTTGACAATTCTGCTGTCATGTGCATCTGTTTCAAACTTTGTAAATTCCTCAGCTTCGATGTTCTCGTACGCATTACGGAACTTCGCCTGCGCAAGTTTGATGTTCAGGTCAAGCGCATCGTTTGCGTGATTGAAATCTACGATCGTCGCATTCGGATCATTCAAAAGCCGTCTGCGCATTCTGGATTGCCTGATGGAGATCGTCCTTATGTGCAGCTTCATTTGCCAATCCTTCATAAACCTGCTGTGCTTCTTCGATTTTAGCCACCAGATCCTGGTAGGACTGAATATCATTGGATGCCTGCTCGAGCTGCGATTTTGCATCTTTCAGCGCATCCATCGTGGAATTGTAGTTCTTCGTCACTTCCTCCGCGTTGGAAATGGCGCCT
>VOFK01002115.1_pt1 | contig 24526 bp, 46 predicted proteins | sample 5384121 | NCBI WGS metagenome assembly VOFK01 (sample SAMN12384730, study PRJNA508395) | human gut metagenome | isolation source: healthy gut J | host: Homo sapiens | reverse complement strand
GAAGCTATCTTTCTCTTCATACTTCCATTCAAACCTTAATGATCTATATGGAAGCTTACCATAGCAACAATCAAATAATTCGTCTAATGCACCTGTATAGATTACATTAAAACTGTCATCTCCATCAACAAGAATAATATTGCGTTTTTCGTCTTTGGAAATATGATCCAATGCATCGATTCCAAAGCTTTTTTACCTTAATATTTGGGTGATTGAGTATATTTTTAAAAAATTGCTCATAAGTAGTAACAGGCATAACCTGATATTCATCATCAAAATATCCATCTTTATACGATAACCTCAATGGCACTCGTTTAAGAACAGATGGATCTATCTCTGAGGGTGCCATACCCCATTGTTTTGCGGTATATAGGCTATAATCTTTTTCAAATAAAAATTCGGCATATTCTCTAATTATGCTTACAGGAGATTCCAAAGCCTCTACAACTGTAACAAACTCACGGTTTGGATAATTCTCTTTCAACGCATCTTTGAGTTTTTGCGCATCATCTTTTGTATAAAAAAATCATCAATCGTCTGGAAATTGAATGGCGATGGCGTTGCTTTACCATTTATTTCTGCTTGGCAAAAAATTCTAAAAGGACGCCATTGATTGTAGCGGCACATATAATCATACAATGCCTTATTATTTGTGTGAAAGCAATGAGGGCCATATTTATGAACTATAATACCATGCTCATCAAGATAATCATACATATTTCCTCCTATATGATCACGTCTATCCCATATAGTAATATCATGACCATCCTCAGCAAGTTCTCTGCCAATCACAGATCCAGACAAACCACAACCAACGATTAAATATTTACCCATTACTTAACCTTTTCCTGATATTTCTTAAAAGCTCATCAAATGTGTATCCTTTTCTGAGATAGTCAGATTTTCGATACCACCGATCTTTTCAAATGGCCACTCAATATTGATGTCAGGATCATTGTACATGATACCGCTATCACCTTTCGCCATAGAATACTTCGCCACACTTGTAGCTTACGATAGAATCTTCAAGTACCAAATATCCGTGACCAAAGAACTGAGGTACATAGAGTGTCTTCTGGTTGTCACCTGTAAGATCAAATCCTTGCCACTTACCAAAGGTTGGAGAATCAGGACGAAGGTCGACGATTACATCATAAACATGACCGCTGATACAACGAACCAACTTTGCTTGCTGCTTAACCAACTGAAAGTGAGTAGCACGAATAACACCTTTCTTGCTGATGGTATAAAAAACTTCCTTCAACTCATGATCGATACCGTTCTGCTTGAACAAATCAATGTTGTAATCCTTTTGACGAAACCACCACGTTCGTCAGTAGCATAAAATGGAATTATCTCGTATGCACCCTTCAAGGATGTCTCTTTGAATTCAAACTTTTGAATCATAATAATATATATTTAGAGGCTCTTGAGCCAAGTAATTGTTTTGTTGATACCGTAATCGAAGCCAGTTGATACATAGTTGCCAATTGCTTCAACGAGATCGCTATTATCAAACATCTCTATAGTGTATTTGATGCCGTCATCAGGACGGATGCCAATACCTATCTTATCTGCATATCCTGCTAACTCGCCAATGCGAAGAAGATAGCCTTTTAAGATGCGAGGAGAACCTGAACCTATATAATAGAAGGCCTTTTTGGTTTCGTGAGCACCAAGACGATAAACAGCCTCAATCAAATCCTCAACATAAATGAAATCATATGGCTGAAGACCAGGGCCAAATGTCGCTTCCTTACCAGCCAACAACTCACCAAGGGTATAACTGACAAGATTACCAGTCTTATTGCCTACTCCATAGATATTAGAGAATTGCATCCAAACGAATTGCTGACCGATGTTCTTGCAATAATCGTCAACCATTAAATGACATGCATGCTTAGCAACACCATACATCATACCACCGCTGGTAGCCTGAAGATTAGGAAGGCTATAGGTAGCATTCTCAGCAACAGTGCCTGCACACAGATATTTTTTCACAGACAGTTTCTTGCAGATATTTGCACAATCAATAGCCATCTGAATATTGGCAAAGCTGAATGGTTGGATCTGCCTTTTCTGCTCCATTCACACCTCTCCATGCTAGATGATAGAAAGCATCATATTCACCAGCAGGTATCTTATCGGCAAGTGACGCATCAACCGTTGCCTCAATCTTTGTGATAAGATCAGTTTCTGGCAATCTAGGTGCAGCAAAGGCTGATATCAACTGCTACAACCTTTTACATTATTTTCAATCAGTTTCTTGATCAGAGAGTTACCGATAAAACCGTTAGCACCTGTTACAATTACATTTTTCATTCTAGTTAAGTTAATTAACGTCCGAGGAATTTATTGATCTGCTTGTCCATGCAAGCACGAACATCGCCACCTGCAAGCCAGCATTTGCTCCATTCTACAATCTTCTCCATGGCTTCATCCAAATTCCAACGTGGGGCCCATCCAAAAAGTGGATTTGAGTTTTGAGCAATCAAGCTTCAAGAAGTTAGCCTCATGAGGACCTCCATCGTACTTATTGATCCACTTCAACCCCTCGCCCCATTTGCTCACAAAAAGATCTACAAGAGCACCTGTTTGGAAACAATCTACATCATCAGGACCTACATTGTAGTAGTCAGCATACTTACTATCCTGATATTGCTTCATGGCAATCAAGAGGTAAGCATAAAGTGGTTCGAGAACATGCTGATAAGGACGTGTTGAGAATGGATTGCGAACTACGATATCCTCATGTTTTTCAGCTGCACGTACACTATCAGGGATAATACGATCATTAGCAAAAAATCGCCACCACCGATTACATTACCTGCACGAGCTGTTGAAATAGGGATAATAGGCTGTCCTTCCTTTATCTGTAAAGAATGAATGCTTATAACTATGAGTTACCAGCTCAGAGCAAGACTTAGAGTTGCTATATGGATCATAGCCATCTAACTCCTCATTTTCACGATAGCCCCAATTCCATTCTTTATTTAAATAAACTTTATCGGTAGTCACATTAAGGAATGACTTTACGCAATTACTTTGGCGAACACACTCCAAGATATTTACAGTACCAATAACATTGGTTTCGTATGTATAAGCAGGATCCTTGTAAGAGTCACGAACGATTGGCTGCGCAGCAAGGTGAAGAACGATCTCTGGTTGAGCCTCATTGAATGCAGCCATTAATGACTCACGATTGCGAATATCACCAATTACAGAATGAATATCACCTTCGATATTGGCAATCTTAAAAAGTGAAGGTTCTGTAGGGGCATTCAAAGAATAGCCAGTTACGATCGCTCCAGCATTGGCAAGCATCTTACACATCCAAGATCCCTTGAAGCCTGTATGACCTGTGAGAAATACACGCTTGTCTTTGTAAAAATCAAATATATCTTCCATTTTATTTATTTTGCGAAATCAGGAATATTTGGAACTGAGCGTTCCCAACGTTTCCACGGTGCCTTATTTTCAGCTAATAATTTTTCTAACATTGCTTTTTCACGTATGTTATCCATCCACTGCCAGAAACCCTCATGAATATAAGACATCAACTGACCTTCTTCAGCTAGTTTTGTAAGTGCAATCTTCTCAAAAACACATGAATCATCAGTAAGATAATCAAAGATTTTAGGTTCAAGAACCATATATCCAGCATTAATAGGTGCACCATCAGAAGCACTCTTTTCACGGAATGATTTAACCGCATTATCACCGCCTATATCAAGAACACCTTTTATCCTGCGTCATTTTCACTGCAGTAAGAGTTGCTAGTTTTCCATGTGATTTATGAAAATCAAGAAGTTTATCTATTTCTACGTCACAAACACCTATCTCCATAAGTCATAAAGAAAGGTTCATTACCAACATATTCTTGAATACGTTTGATACGACCTCCAGTCATTGTATTATAACCAGTATCAACGACTGTAACTTTCCATGGTTCCATATTAGTCCTGTGAACAGTCATCTCATTCATACCATTACGATAATCGAAAGTAACATCAGAGTTATGAAGAAAATAATTGGCAAACCATTCCTTTGTATATTCCTGTTTATAGCCGGCACAAATAATAAAATTCTTTATGACCAAAAAAGGCATATTCTTTCATTATATGCCAAAGTATGGGCATTCCACCAATTTCAATCATTGGCTTGGGTTTGAGCTGACTTTCCTCACTTATACGTGAGCCAAATCCACCAGCAAGAAGAACAACTTTCATATTATGAAATTATTTAATTTTATTAAAAAAATTACGTAGGATGAGATATAATTTAGGATAATAACATATTAACCTTGCATCTATTTTTCGTTTAAATGGAAGATTAAGAGAGAATATAATCTTCTTATCTTCTTTTTATCTTAGCAATTAATTTATCTCTTTCTGGCATTCCATTCTGATCACATCTCCATATAGCTGATACTATATAACCATAATATGAAATCATAGCAAGATTTGTAAGTGTAGGCTCTTTTTTTTCCTTTAAATATGTAATTCGATATTCTAGTTGTTTGCCTTTATAAAGATCTTTAGAATTGAACTTTGTATTAACAATGCTATTAGGATTATCTGTAAGATGATTCAAAAGTCCCCTTCTTAATAGTCCCACAGATTTGGCTTCATACAAAGCTTTTGCAAGTCAACAAATAATCTTCATGAATTTCCCCAACAGGAAAACGATTAGTTTTCCAAAATTCTTTTGAACAATTTAGACCATACTGCGGTTCTTGGAAGCGATTGAACTGTTCTATTTTTAGAATCTAAGTGCCTGATTAAAAGCATCTTTACCAGATAAAACTATAGATGGTTTTTCTATATATTTATTACTAATATTATTAGTAACCAAATTTAATCCGCACTCAACAAGGTCCAATTGTTCCTTTTCCATAAATGAAAGCATTTCTTCATACATGGTAGGCTCAATCCAATCATCACTATCAACAAAACCAATAAAATCACCAGAAGCAATATCCAACCCAGCATTTCGGGCAGAACTTAAACCTCCATTAGATTTATGTATTACATGAATTCGTTTATCAATTCTTGAATACTCATCAATAATTTCGCCACATTTATCAGGAGATCCATCATCGACTAAAATAATTTCCAAATTTTTATAAGACTGATGAATAATAGAATCAATACATTTATTAATGTAACGTTCAACATTATATATTGGAACAATGACACTAATCATATCACTTAATCAACTGTTTATGAGGTTTATTCGAAAGGAAACAAGCTAAAAAGAAAACAAAGGTATTACCATAATGATAAATGTAAGGTTCTTTTCCTTCCGCAAAAACAATAGATAGAAAAAGAAACCCCAATAATATACAAATAACTCGATTTTTTATATATCTAACATTTATAAACATAAGTCGATATAAATAAAAATAAAAAAAACAAGAGTTAAGATTAAGCCGTTTCCAAAATATGATTGTAAATAGCCAGTGTCCGACATTGTTGTTAATCCATCAACCGTTCCACGATAATATGATGTTCCCAATAAAGTATGCAGACAAATAGGAGCTACAGCTTGTTCTCTTAAAGTATGAACTGTATTTTGATTTTCAATTCCAACCTCTTGAAAGGCTAATATCTTATGAAAATTACCAAACTCTTCAATATCTGAAAAAAACACAGCTGCCAAAGAAAACAAGATAAAAAAACCAACTGTTCCAATAATTGCTAAGCTTGATTTTTTTGGTAGAAACTACCATAAATAAAGACTAAGCCTATAGTCAAGATTAGCAATAGAATTCCCAAAATAAAACCAGTTGAACCCACCAATAAAGCAGCAAATAATATTGCAATATATCCAAAAATATAAAATACATTTTTTGAACATCCAATGATCAAAATTGCAGTTGGAACAAGACCCAAAAAAAAAGATTTATAGCCAACAGTGACTCTGCGGCGCCCTAAACCGTAAAGCTCTTGAGCTAGACAAATAACAAAATTTGCATCAACCATAAAATGGTTATAAAGAAACACTTTCACTTCAAATGAAAAGAAATCTGCAATGCAAATAACTGATTGAATCACAGTTGCGTAAAACATCGCAAGTAGAAACTGTTTAATATTATTAAAAAGAAATAAGAAAAGGTACAAAAAAAAATGAAGTTAATAACAAAAACAGTAATGTTTTACCCCACATAGGTTGACCACTGCCTGTACCTGAATGTAGTAAAGTTATCAGAGTTTGCCATAAGAAAAACGACAAAACCAATCGAAATTAATTTTTTGATGTCCTTTTAAAATTAACATCATCAAAGGTCTTTGAATTAAAAACGCTTTAAAAACCTTGTAATAAATGTAAAACCAGCAATGTAAAAAACTATCTTTCGCGAAGTCAACATGTCAGGCACTCCAAATGGTTGAACTTCATAAACGAAGAAAAAAACGAAGAATATCTGCCATATAAGTTTTTTTCAAAGGAGCTTTTTGATCATCTAAAAAATATCTATTCATATATGAATCTATTTGTTTTTTAATAGTTTTGCAGGTATTCCACCAACAATCTGTGATTTACTAACAGACTTAGTTACAATTGCACCAGGAGCAACAAAAACATCGTCCTCAATTACAATATCACCAAAGGCTTTAGCAATGGACCAAACGAGACACGTTCACCTAATATCGGTTTCTTACTATTATCATCCTTGTTGCCTAACAAAACTCCCGAATTAAAAGAGCAATAATTTCCTATTTTTCTAGCATTTAGTAAAATCCCACCACCACCAGAAAGGTGACGAATACGTAAGCCATAACCACAAACATTTAATGGAATGTCAATGTTTAATTTCAATCCCAAATGTTGTCTCCTAATATTATATAAATGAAATCTTATTTTGTGGTGACAATTATAATGATATTCACAGTATCTCAAAAGCCTTAAATATTTCTATATATGCATTTTCAAATCCATAAATAAGATAAGCAATATATTTCCAAAAAGACAAAGAATACTGAGACATGTCTTCTTTTAAATAAAACCTAAGATCTTCCCCTATTTCTTATCATAATAAGTAAAAAAGAATGAGATCCTACCTATAGCAATTTAATTTTGAGAGTAATCATTGCTGAATGTGTGGAAAAAGTAGGGATCTCATTCTAGTTATACTTATCCACTCTATATTATACCTCTTGTTCTCAACGATAGCCTTTAATGCGCATACATGGCCTTTCGCCAAATCTACAACATGTATGAAGTCACGAATACCAGTTCCATCAGGAGTATCGTAATCATTACCAAAAATACCCAGTTCCTTGCACATGCCAATAGCCGTTTGCGTGATATAAGGCATCAGGTTGTTTGGAATGCCATTCGGATTCTCACCTATCAAACCACTCTCGTGAGCGTCAATAGGATTGAAATAACGAAGCAGCACCACATTCCCACTCAGGATCAGACTTCTGCACGTCCATCAGCACCTGCTCCACCTGTTAAAAAGAATATTCATATTTCAAATTATATTTGATCTGGCAGGAAGTATCGAACCTCGCCTTTTCGCCTACCTGTGCTGCCAGAATACCATATGAGTTTATTTGAATGCTAATACATATAAACTCATATGGTTTATTATATTATCCATAGTATTGTTTATACCACTCAGAGAAACTTTCGTAAGCCCTCACGCAATGGCGTGTTTGGCTTATATCCGAAATCATCTTCTAGTGGTGTTGTATCTGCAAATGTTACAGGAACATCACCTGGTTGCATAGGTACAAAGCTCTTTGTGAGCATCGAAATCGTAATCAAATGGCAATACTCCTGCACGAATCAATTCTTCCTGAAGGATAGTTACGAAATCAAGGAGATTCTCTGGTGAATTGTTACCAATGTTGTAAACCTTATATGGTGGGATTGGTAATCCATCCTCACCATTGGCTTTTTTCTGGTGCATGTTGCATCACACGCAGTACACCTTCTACGATATCATCTACATAGGTGAAGTCGCGCTTGCAGTTGCCATAGTTGAAGATCTGAATAGTTTTGCCCTCACGCAACTTGTTGGTGAAGCCAAAGTAAAGCCATATCTGGACGACCAGCAGGGGCCATAAACAGTGTGAAGAAGCGAAGACCTGTGAATAGATGAATATTATAAAAGCTTTGAATAAGCGTGAGCCATCAACTCGTTGCTCTTCTTGGTTGCTGCATAAAGTGAAACAGGATTATCCACCTTGTCCTCTGTAGAGTATGGAACTTTCTTATTGCTACCATATACGCTTGACGATGAAGCATAAACCAAGTGATCTACTTCATGATGACGACATGCTTCAAGAATGTTATAAAAACCAATGAGATTGCTTTGAATATAAGCATCTGGATTAGTAATGCTGTAGCGTACACCAGCCTGTGCGGCAAGGTTAACTACTACTGAAATCCGATTTTTTGTGAATATTTTATCGATAACCTCTTTGTTTGCAATAGATTCCTCCACGAATGACCAATTGCCACCAAGAGCCTCTATTCCACGAACGCTCTTTCTTAATATTAACATCATAATAATCGGTCATGGTATCAAGACCGATTACCTTTATCTTTATAATCGTTTATAAGACGTTTTTGCAAGATTACTACCGATAAATCCAGCAGCACCTGTTACCAAAATAGTCTTTCCGTTTAAATCTAAATTAAATTTTACCATGTTTATTTTCCGTATTTTTTTTTACTGCTTCATAGTAAGTATCGAGAGATCCGATGTTGAAACGGCCTGCTGACATTTTCCATGCATGCATTTTAGTATTGTCAACCATGTAATGGGCAAGATTGCCTGGGGCATCCTTTTCCACAACCATTAGCAACTGAATTGCAAACAAGGCCCAAATTTTTTTTTTTTTTAAAATATACATAGAATGGAGGAACAGCCCAATGAGATTTTGCCTCTTGCGGTTTTTCTTACATATTGAGTACGCGCATGTTGTCATCAACGACAATGACTCCAGTGCGCTGGAGTTTCTCTATAGATGGTTGCTCATGACACATGATGCAGCTGGTATTCTTTGATTTTTCTTGTCTCGAATTAGAGATTTTTATTCCTCAACAAATTTTGCACCATCATCAGGGCAAACACGGTAAGGTGAGAATATGTGATATTGGAAATTGGCCATGTTAGTTTATAGTTTGTTTTTGGAAATCCTTAGTCGCGCTGGAAGATGTCACGTGTGTAAACCTTGTCCTTTACGTCATCCAATGCGGTATCATAGCGATTAGCAATGATAGCATTGCTGAGTTTCTTGAATTCATCAAGGTTGTTGACAATCTTAGAGCCGAAGAATGTTTCACCATCAGTAAGTGTTGGCTCGTAGATGATGATGTTGGCACCCTTTGCCTTTTTACGCGTTTCATGATGCCCTGAATGGCACTCTGGCGGAAGTTGTCAGAATTTGACTTCATAGTAAGGCGGAATACACCGACTGTAACTTCCTTCTCTGAAGATTCATTCCAGTCGCTATTGGCGGTATAGTAACCGGCTTTACGAAGAACTTCATCAGCAATAAAGTCCTTACGCGTGCGGTTTGACTCCACGATAGCGCTCATCATGTTTTGAGGAACGTCTGCATAGTTAGCCAACAACTGCTTTGTATCTTTTGGCAAGCAGTAGCCACCATAACCGAATGAAGGATTATTATAGTGTGTTCCGATACGTGGATCGAGCCCTACACCTGAGATGATTGCCTGAGAATCCAAGCCCTTTACTTCAGCATAAGTATCCAACTCATTGAAATAAGACACGCGAAGTGCAAGATACGTATTAGCAAATAGCTTAACAGCCTCTGCTTCAGTCATACCCATGATAAGAGTATCAATATTTTCCTTAATTGCGCCTTCCTGAAGGAGTGCGGCAAATGTTTTTGCATTTTTCTCAGCGTCAGCATTACTAATTGCCTCAATAGATGCATTTTCCTCATCCCACTTCTTATTGCGATCAGCCGGCAATATCTTTGGATAGCCAACAATGATACGAGATGGGTAGAGATTATCGTAAAGTGCCTTGCTCTCGCGAAGGAACTCTGGAGAGAAAAGCAAATTGAACTTCTTGCCCTTGAGTGAAGGATCGGTCAAGAACTTGAGCGCATACTTCACGTAAAGTGAACGGCAATATCCTACAGGAATAGTAGATTTGATTACCATCACTGCACCAGGATTCACACTCAAAACGAGGTCGATCACGTCCTCGATATGATGTGTATCGAAAAAGTTTTTTCTGTGGGTCATAGTTAGTTGGAGCAGCGATTACTACATAATCTGCATCCTTGTAAGCTGCGGCACCATCGAGAGTTGCTGTGAGGTTAAGATCCTTTTCAGCAAGATACTTCTCGATATAATCGTCCTGGATTGGAGAAATCTTATTATTCAGTTTTTCCACCTTTTCGGGAATTACATCCACGGTGGTTACATGATGATGTTGTGATAGCAGCGTTGCTATGCTCAGCCCCACATAGCCCGTACCGGCTACGGCAATCTTAATGTCTTTAAAATCACGCATATTTTGTTTGATTTAATTATTTTTCACCTCCATGCTTCTCTCCATATCCGTAACCATAACCGTAACGTTTTCCATAACCATAATACTTGCCATATTTTCCATAGCCATAGTAATAACCATACTTCCTACTGTTCAGATCCAAAACCATTGATAGCAATACAGAGATTAGGCAATTTGTTATTTTCAGCCAATTCATTAATCAAAGTAAACTCTGCCTTATGGGTATAATCAGCACGACATACATATACGGATAAATCTGCGACACGTCCTATAAGTAAAGTATCGGTTACCATACCCACCGGCGCTGTATCCAATATCATCACATAATCAAAATTCGCCTTCAATGTTTCAATGGCTTTCTCTAACCCTCCACGAGCCAATAATTCTGTCGGATTAGGTGGAACTGTACCACCGGGAAGAATAAACAGATTTTTGTTTATATCAGAAGGCTGCACAAAATCCATTAAATTCGCAGTTGTGTTTGTCAGATATTGAGTAATACCATGTTCCTTTTTAGGTATATTGAAGACTTTATTCAACCCCGGTTTACGAATATCCAGTCCTACTATCACCACTTTCTTCCCTAATAAAGAAAGACTAATTGCTAAATTAGCAGATATGAAAGACTTACCTTCACCACTGATAGTAGAAGTTACCAGAATTACATTCTTACCATTCTCAAGCATAAACTGGAGATTAGTACGGACATTCCGGAAAGTCTCGCTCATCAGGTTGTTCTTATTCTCAAAAACCGCAATTGATCCGGACTTTCTCATCCGCCAATGGAATATCACCTACAACAGGAAGTGAAGTCAATTTCTCAACGTCAGCACGACCTTCAATCTTGAATTTTGTCAAACCTATCAGATAAATAACTCCTACCGGAAGTCCCACACCTAAGACTAAAAGCAGCCAAATAAACCAACATCTTTTGGGAGAAATCGGATTGTCATCTGCTAACGCTTCATCAATAATCTTCGCGTTATTGGCAGTAGCCGCCAAAGTGATGGCATTCTCCTCACGTTTTTGAAGCAACATCAGATACAAAACCCGATTTAATCTCTTGCTGGCGGGCAATGCTTACAAACTGGCGTTCCTGAGTGGGCGCATCATTGATACGGCGGGAATAACGGCTTGCTTCACGAGCCAGATCTTCTTTGGTAATCTGCAATCCTTTCAATGTAGCATCTAAGGTAGCTTGCACATTGTTTCTCATTGCACGGATACTGGTATCCAGATTGATTATGGTCGGATTATTCTCCGTCGAAGTACGCAACAGACGTTTCCTTTCAACCAGCATTTGATTATAACGGTCTATCGCACCGGCTGATGCTGCATCCTGTAAGCCGATATTACTCGGTAATACTTCATATTCATTACCTTTCATATAGCGTTGCAAGTCCATCACCAGATTTATCTGAGTCTGATTTTCCACGCGTTTCTTTTTCATATTCAGCATTGCCTGTCAAGGCTATCTGTGCTTCACTGCTCAAATCAGTAATTCCCGCACTACGTTTGAAGTTCTCCAAATCCTGTTCTGTACTGCCTAATTCTTTAGAAATAATACCAATAACGTTCGTCAATAAATTCAGCAGTTTTCTGAGCCACCTCATTCTTGTCATTATTGGCATTGATATTATACATTTCAAGCAGTTTATTGATATAATCTCTACCACGCCGGGTATTTGTATTTTCCAGTGAAATAACAACTACAGAAGTAGTCTTTGAAGTGGGGGCTATTGACAAAGAGTTAACATATTCTTTCAACACAGAAAAAGGTCTGTTAATAAAAAAGCGTGATATGACGTTCTTTGGTTATATTTTCCGGACAAACTGCTGACAAGGTATCGTTATTTGCGAAAAAAAGCAACCGTACCCTCATCTGTCGGAAATACAGCAGGCAATTTATCAAACTGTTTCCGGTACTCTTTTCGCCTACTGTAATTTGTACCCCCCAACGCACCCGTTGGTTGAAGAATCATATTTATTTCCATTCTACCCGGAAGTTTATCCGCTTCCTGATGAGTCAGACTCACTAAAACAGGAGATGTATGATAAAAGCTCTTTGCTTGGAAATTCGTCTTCATCCATATAAGTCACGAACAGTCCCAGATTGTTTACCACCTCTCTGGACAAAGACTTTTGAACGAAGTACTTCGATTTCATTATCTACATTGCTAGATGAAGAGACGAAACCCTCCAATCCCATCTTTTTCTAAATCGGAAGACATACTTGCACCACCACCTTTCTTTTCGTCCTTAATAAGGACAGTGGCAGAAATATTATATATAGGTGTTGTCAGACGTAGGTATCCCCATGCACAAGCAATACAAATAATTATCGATACTACAAACCAAGGCCAGTGAATCAGATAACGGAAAAGAAGTTCCTGAATATTAACCTGTTCTTCGGACTGTTCCCCTAATTTATCTTTTCTTTCATCAATCATACAATGCTATTATCTGAAAATTGTTACTAATAAACTTGCCAATGACACTAAAATAGAAGTAGCGGAGAACCAGAGGCTTGTACTGTTACCAATATCCGAGTTGCGTGCTTTTGCCTTGTTCGGAGTCACATAAACGATATCGTTCTGCTGCAACCAGTAATAGGGAGAAAGAATGGTCTCCGCACTGTTCAAATCCAGTGTTATAATTTCCTGTTTGCCATCAGCACTTTCACGAATCGCCTTTTACATTGTCGCGAACTCCCCAAACCGTCATGTCACCCGCCATAGCAAGCGCTTCCAACAAATTCACTTTCTCGTTACTGATAGTAAAAGTTCCCGGACGGGCAACCTCACCCAATACGGAGATTTTATAGTTTACCATACGGACAGTGACTATCGGCGTTTCTTTGATATAAGGTTTCAGTTTCTCCACAATCAGTTGCTCCGCCTCTTTCTTGGTCAAGCCACCTACCCTCAACTCACCTAGTACCGGAAAATTTATTTTTCCATCGTTATCTACGAGATATTGCTGCAATATCGGTTGGGAGGTTGTACTGGTTATAGCTACATTATTTTGAGTAGCTACCGTGAGGTTAAACGGAACAGCCAATTCGGGCTGGTACATGACACTACAATAGTAAGCAGATCTTTTTAGGCATTATCTTTGCATCATATAGATTTTCCTGTTGAGCAGTCTGTTCTACAACTTTTTGCATCTTGTAAATAAGGAACTTTCTTATACGACTGGCAGGAAGCGAACAGCAATATCGCAACTAAACAGGGGAAATACCCCCCCCCCTTCTACTTACTCTACTTGCACAAATACAAAACAAATTATACATAAATTTCTCAAGTTTATTATTCTTTATCCAGTACCTCAAATTTCGAATTCTTCGATTTGAACTCCGGAACAACTTTTTTCATCAATCTGACCGTGTCTATAATCCGCACAGCACGGGACAACTTCTCAAACTCCGCATATATATCAAGAATATCAGCATATTCATACCGACGTACTTTAGCTATCATAATTTTTTATTCTCGGTAGGAATCGTATTTTCTTTATCACTCAGCACTTCTTCATAGAGTTTCTCACCCGGTCGCAAGCCAGTAAATTCGGAAAATCTTTATATCTTCATCCGGGCGATAACCCGCCAATTCAATCATACGGGTAGCCAAGTCGACAATCTTAACGGCCTTGCCCATTTCAAAGACAAAGATTTCATTACCCTCTCCCATTGTAACAGCCTCCATAACCAAACGACAAGCTTCGGGAATCGTCATAAAAAAACGAATAATATCAGGGTGAGTCACTGTGACAGGACCACCGTTCTCAATCTGTTCCTTGAAGCGCGGGATTACAGAACCGTTACTGCCTAATACGTTTCCAAAACGTGTAGTAATAAATTTAGTATGTCCTTTTATCTTTCCCTCACGGATAGCACACCCCAAGCTCTGTACATAGATTTCCGCCAAACGTTCGGAACATCCCATCACATTAGTCGGGTTCACACGCTTTGTCGGTAGAAACCATTATCATTTTTTCTGCACCATACTCCACCGCCATATCGGCGACCTGACGCGAACCCGTGACATTGACAAGTACAGCTTCGCAAGGATTTTCTTCCATTAAAGGAACATGTTTATAAGCAGCGGCGTGGAAGACAATTTGAGGATGATAAAGTTCGAATACCATACGCACACGTTCTTTCACACGTACATCACCAATCACCGGAACAAAATCGATAGCAGGATAATTTTTCTCAAATTCCAAACGGACATTATGCAAAGGAGTCTCTGCAGAGTCAAACATGATGAGTTTTTGAATACCCATTTGCACCAATTGACGGCAAAGCTCGCTACCGATACTGCCTGCAGCACCGGTCACTAATACAACTTTTCCTCTGAATTCTTCTGCGACCTGACTAAGGTTTATATTGATTTCAGCACGTCCCAATAAATCTTCAATTTTAATAGGACGTATCCACTGATGAAAGTTCCCGTCAGAATCCGCTTCACTGATAGTAGAGCAATAAAAGTCTTGACAGCATTACTTTTACAATACTCTAAAAAGGCGGTTCTCCTCCAAGCGGGTATCTTCATAACGAGCAAATAAAATGCCATGAATACCATGTTTTTTTATGACATAATTAAAGTCTTCTTCTGTTTCAAAATAATAAATAGGAAAGATCTGCCAATCGACGTCTACGATTATTTTTACCATAAATATAAAAACCTACAACCTTATAATGCGCACTATCACGAAGACGAAGTTTTAAGGCTACACTTTTTTTCATCAATCCCATAAATAAGAATACGAGTATTCTTTTTATTTACCCAATCCAATAAAAAATCATATATGATTATAAGAGATACACGAAAAACAGTTAATGTTACCAGAGTTAATAAACCATCAAACAAAAGATAAGATATCCTATAATTTTCCGGTAATTCAGTCTCATAGATTACCCAATATGCAATAACCGACAAACAGGCTATCTTGAATAATACGGCACACATAATACGCCATAACTTCTCGTGCTTGAGAAAAACGGATCGTATTTCGATAAGTATGGAATAATAAGGCTCCTGCAACACTTGACACCAAAGACACGCAAATAAATTTGCAAAGTATCCAGTCACTCATCGGGACGTATGCCATGTAGTGAATTACAGCATAGGCGAGTAATGAACATAAAACAGACAGTGCTGTGTCAATCCCAAGAATAGCCCAATAGCTGAAATAGTTTTTACGAGCATATTGTACTATGCCCTTCAATGTTTTTTCCATTGTAGTATAAATGAATAAAATAATGTATCAGAAATACAAGTACATATTCAAAATCTAACCGGTTCTACATACCCTACCGGCATATCAGCACAAGCACATCCTAACATATTAAGCCTAACAGCTATCTTGCTTTTGCCGTCTACTGTAACAAGTTCACCCACAAGTCCGGTTAAAGGACCTTTAATGACGCGAACTTTTTCACCACGTGCCAAGGGAGCACTGTTCATGGAAATGACATCTTTTTGAATAATCAAGCATAAATCGGAAACGAGCCATCTGCTCATCAGGAATGATAGTCGGACTGCTCTCACCTCGCATTACCATATACCGACTTACTGTAGAAAAGGAAAGAACTTCTTTACGTTCTTTTTTGCATCAACGTGTACGAATACCATCATTGGAAGCAATACAGACTCGACCATCTTGCGTCGGTCACTCCATTGATGAAGTTCCTGCTGAACTGGAACGAAATTCTCAATCCCCATTTTATTTAAACGCTCGGCTACTTTCTTCTCGTGATGCATGCGAACCAAAGCGACATACCAACGTTTTGAGTATGCTACGCCTTCCCCTGTCCCATTACTAGGCCCAGCATTTGTTGATTTTTGTTTCGTTAAAATCATATTTTTTTACCCCATGTATATCTGTTACTTCTTAGGTAACAGAATTAAATTTGACGCAAAGATAGACATATTTTAAGATAGTAAACAAATATTTTCCCATTTTTTTTCGTTTTATCTGAAACATAGGGCAAAAAAGTATTTGAACATGAAATCTCTTTTTTCATGCTCAATGATTTTTTATTGCCCGAAATCAAGAAATCTTCTCGTTGAATATCAGGCCCCCTTCTTTTACACCCTGTATATCAGTGTAATTTCCCTTTTTCATTGTTGTGTGTGTCTTGTGTATATACTGCCTGTTACCTAAGAAGTAACAGATACACTTTAATTCTGATTATTAACTCATTACATCTTTTTTATTTACCTACATAACAATTCTTTATGTAAGATAAATTCCCTTTATTTACCTCTGTACGTTCTTTAAGCTCGAAGCCTTTCAGGTAGATTTGTGTGGTTTTTATAGATTTGTGTCCCAATGATTCACTAATCATTTCAATCGGCACTCCGCGATACTTGGCTGTCGTTGCCCAAGAATGACGGAGCGTGTAGGAAGTGACAGGAGAATTCAAACGGAGAGCCCGAGCCAGATCCTTCAAACAATTATTAAATCGACGAAGAGCACTCTGGTATTCACGGTAAGCTCCTTCATCCTTACGTTTCTTATCACCGGATAGGATATCAAACAGATAGTCCGGACAATCAGGGCGGGAAGGCTGACTGTTGCGAAGCCGGTGAATCATCTCCTTCGCGGTATCCAGCACTTCCACACTGATCGGGGTTTTCGTCTTGATACGGTTATACCGCAATACGTTCCGGCTCTAAAGCCGACTTTTCCAGATGCTGCCAAGTCGGCAAACGACATTCCGCAATACTGAACATCAGAGCGGCAATAGCCTGTGTATGGCGTAAACGTTCCGATTGGGGATCTTCATAAAGCAGCTTTCGCAACTCGGTGACAGGAAGGGCTTTCTTCTGACGAACATCCACACCCGTATAGACATCGTGAAACAGGCGGGGGATGTAAGGAGCACTACCCGCTTCCACTCCCCGGTTGTAGATACTGCGAAGCATACGCATATACGTGGAAACGGTGTGTGGGCTTCAACCCACATTCATAAAGATACTATCCGTAACGTCGTAAACGTTCCCGGGTTACTTCTTGCCTGAACGACACATTTGAACGTGCCGCAGAACAGGCTGAAAGAAAGGAGGGCATTTTTGTAGACATGCGCCGTAGAATAACGCCCTTCCTTTCGCAAACGACCGGATGTAGATTCTCCACACCGGCTAAATCCATTTTTACTCATCATTTGCATCACTAGTTATTTTATAATATATACCATTTGGCATGCAGCAAAAAAACAAATCTTTTGCAGGTTCGTTGCACGCTTGCCAAAGTATAATTATTATTTAATTTATTTAACCATTGCAAAAATTAGCAAACTATGGCAAAGAAAAAAACAAATCAACAAGAGAAAAAAGTACAAGTAAAAAAGGTCCAAAAACGGAAAAAGAACACTAAAGACATGTGAAAGGGAAATCATCAGTTGGGAGGAACTCGAAAACAGGACAGATTAACTGGAGATGAAACGGAACTTCTCACTGTTTATTTTTGCACAAATTGAAAGAGGGGAAGTACGTCAAGATGCTCTAAAAACTAAAAGACTTAGCTGAATATATCTACGAAACGGAGAGCTTATATATAGACTAAACATGGCGGGTTTAAATTGTTAGAAATTAGCAGTATAGAAACAAAGTTATGTAACATCAGGCAAGAGGAACGAGAACGAAAAAGAAGAGGACGAAAACAAGTAAAAAAAGAGAGTAGAGAATAAGCGTTGACAAAAATAATTGTGCAGAAGAAACAAAAGATATACTTTCGCAGCCGTTTCTAGCCGACTAAAGACAACGTATATCTATCTTCAAAAAATAGTGACGCTATAACAATTAAACAGTATCACTATAATGAAAGGATAGCGACCCCTATAATAATCATATACCGTCACTATCCTGAAGGGGAGATTTTATTCGTAAAAAAACAAATATTAAAAAAAACAGAAGAAAAAAGATGAAAAGAAAAATAGACAAAAGCAAGTTAGAAGCCTGCAAGTTAGTATGGAAAAAACGTATTGCCGCCGAAAAGGGTATTTCGGAAAAATGTGCAGAAAAAACTGCGCAAAGCTGTATAGAGCTTATTGAACGAATGTTATATGGAAATGCCATGATAGCTTTCCATAAGCAAGACGGCACATTCTGTATGGAACAAGGAACCTTGGTTGGATATGAAAAAGATTTTCACCGGGAGTTCAAGATCACTTCCCGACAGATGTCTGTGGTCTACTGGAGTATGGAGCAACACGCGTGGAGACGGTTTATGATCGGAAACCTGTTGGAATGGAAAGCGATTGTATAACATTTAATAAAAAATATTGAACTATGAGTATGATTAATAAAGGAATCCCCTATTTCCCCACACCTGCAAATTTTTTCGACGAAGAAATAATGGAACTGTTAGAAGCTAAATTCGGAATCTTATCCTCTTATATTGTCATGAGACTACTCTGCAAAATCTATAAAGAAGGGTATTATATTTCTTGGGGAAAAGAACAGAGTCTTATCTTCGTCCGTAAAGTAGGCGGAGGTATTAAAGAGGAAGTAATGGAGAAAATTATAGAGTTACTGCTGGAAAAGGAATTTTTCAATAAAGATATTTATGAGAAATATGGGGTCCTGACCTCAGAGCAGATTCAGAAAGTCTGGCTGGAAGCTACTGTACGAAGAAAAAGATTGATTTCTCTAAATTACCTTATTTGTTGGAAGTCCGGCCAGGAAATGGTAAACAAAAAAAGGAGGCACGAATAAAAAAAGATGCAGACATTTTTAAAGCTGACGCGGAGGTGAATCCGGAAAATGAGGACATTTCCGGACAAACTAAACCAAACCAAAAATAAACTATCTTCTGAGGAGGAAGAAACAAGTAATGCTTCGTTTGAAATTCCGGGGTATGCTTACAATCAGACTACACACAACGTAACCGGACTTCTGGAAAGCCTGGAACGCCATAAAGTGACGGATCTGAAAGAAAAGCAGGCAATTATGAAGTTGTCGGATTACGGTAGGAAAGGCACGCAGATATGGAGGCTGTTCAGCAATACGACGTGGGGCAAGATCGGGGCACCGGGAAAGTATATCATTGCCGCATTGACCAACAAGCAGAAATAAACGCCGAATGATAAAAAAGGTACGAAAAAATCTGTGCTATTCACAAATTCTTCGTACCTTTACGCTCCGGTAAAACAAGTTCTATCCACATAAAATATAACAAAATGGAAAACAGAAGTTTAGTAACCATTGCCGAACATTCTAAAGAAAAAATCCTCTACATGCTCGAAATGGCGAAGCAGTTTGAAATGAACCCCAACCGCCGATTATTGCAAGGAAAGGTAGTAGCAACCCTGTTCTTCGAACCTTCCACCCGCACCCGCCTGAGTTTTGAAACAGCCGCCAATCGTCTAGGAGCACGTGTGATCGGATTCTCCGACCCCAAAGCTACCAGCTCGTCAAAGGGGAAACACTAAAAAGACACGATTATGATGGTGAGCAATTATGCAGATATTATCGTCATGCGTCACTATCTGGAAGGAGCCTGCCCGCTATGCAAGTGAAGTCGCTCCCCTGTGCCCATTGTCAATGCCGGAGACGGAGCGAACCAACATCCGTCACAGACAATGCTCGATCTATACTCTATCTACAAAACGCAAGGCACGCTGGAAAACCTGAATATTTTCCTGGTAGGTGACTTGAAATACGGGCGTACCGTGCACTCCTGTTAATGGCAATGCGTCACTTCAACCCCACTTTCCACTTCATCGCTCCCGATGAACTGAAAATGCCGGAAGAATACAAACTCTATTGTAAAACGCACCAGATAAAATATGTGGAACACACGGATTTCAGCGAAGAAATCATTGCAGATGCAGATATCCTGTATATGACCCGTGTGCAACGTGAACGCTTCACCGACCTAATGGAATATGAACGGGTGAAAAACGTTTATATCCTGCGCAACAAGATGTTGGAAAATACCCGCCCGAACCTGCGCATTCTGCATCCGCTACCCCGTGTCAACGAGATTGCATACGATGTGGACGATAACCCGAAGGCATATTATTTCCAACAGGCACAAAATGGTCTGTATGCCCGTGAAGCCATTCTTTGCGACGTATTAGGTATCACATTAGAGGACGTTAAAAACGATATTTTTTATTATGAGCGAAAATAAACAAGCATTGCAAGTAGCCGCCCTGAAAAACGGGACAGTGATTGACCATATTCCTTCTGAAAAGCTCTTTACCGTAGTGCAACTGCTCGGCGTGGAGCAAATGACAAGCAATATCACTATCGGTTTCAACCTCGACAGCAAGAAGCTGGGAAAGAAGGGGATTATCAAGATCGCGGACAAGTTTTTCTGCGATGAAGAAATCAACCGTATTTCGGTTGTGGCTCCGAATGTGAAACTGAACATTATCCGCGACTACGAGGTAGTGGAAAAGAAAGAAAGTAAGAATGCCGGATGAGCTTCGCGGAATCGTGAAATGCGCGAACCCGAAATGTATCACGAACAATGAGCCTATGCCTACGTTATTTCATGTGATAGACAAGGATAACTGCATCGTGAAGTGCCATTATTGCGAAAAAGAACAGAAACGTTTACGAGGAAATCACCATTCTTTAATTTTCATTTTTCCAATAAAGAAGTGAAACAAGACTGGAAACCGGGAACAATGATCTATCCGCTGCCTGCCGTATTGGTGAGTTGCGGAAAAGAAGAAAGTGAATATAACATTATCACAGTAGCATGGACGGGTACGATTTGCACAAACCCGCCCATGTGCTATATATCCGTACGCCCGGAACGACATTCTTATGAGATTATCAAGCGGAATATGGAGTTTGTCATTAATCTGACGACAAAAGACATGGCTTTCGCCACCGACTGGTGCGGAGTTCGTTCAGGACGCGATTATCATAAGTTTGACGAGATGAAGCTAACCCCGGGGCAGTGCACCGTAGTCAGTGCGCCTTTGATTGAGGAATCTCCCTCTGCATCGAATGCCGCGTAAAAGAGATCGTATCTCTCGGTTCGCATGATATGTTTATAGCAGATGTAGTAAATGTACGTGCCGACGACCGGAATCTGAATCCTGAGACTGGGAAGCTCGAACTGGCGGAAGCTAATCCTCTGGTATATGTTCACGGAGGATACTATGGTCTGGGAGAAAAAAATCGGAAAATTCGGTTGGAGTGTTGAAAAGAAAAAATCATAAAGACAAAGGATTGTATAACCATGAATATGCTGCGTAAAATACTATTTTTCGGTTTGATGACGGTAGCCGGTACGGTTTTCGGGCAGAATCGCAATACCGCAGACAAGGTGGACCGTCCCAATACGAAGAAAATAAACTTCGGTGTCAGGGCAGGGTTCAATTCCTCCATGTTTATGGTTTCCGAGTTGAAAATCAAAGATGTGACTATCGACGAGGTGCAGAATAATTATAAAATCGGTTATTTCGGTGCTCTCTTCATGCGTATCAATATGAAGAAACATTATATCCAACCGGAAGTGTCATACAATGTAACCAAATGCGAGATTACATTCGATAAACTCGGCTCTCAACATCCGGCTATCGAGCCGGATTATGCTTCGGTTCAATCTGTATTGCACAGTATTGACTTTCCCGTTCTGTATGGCTATAACGTAGTGAAGAAAGGTCCTTACGGAATGTCTATCTTTGCCGGTCCCAAGCTCCGTTATTTATGGGGAAAGAAGAACGAAATAACTTTCAGCAATTTCGACCAGAAAGGTATCCATGAGAAACTCTATCCGTTTAATATAAGTGCAGTGATTGGCGTGGGGAGTCAATATTTCCCGTATTTTCTTTTGATTTCCGCTACGAGCAGGGAATTGGAAATATCTCCAAGTCTATTACCTATGACAATATCAACTCGGACGGCAGCACAGGAATCAGCCGGATTATATTCGACCGCCGCGACAGCGCCTTGAGTTTTTCGCTCGGTTTTATCTTCTGACCATTTTCTACCAAATTCCATTTTTGACTAACATTTTTCTTGTACTTCCTTCTTTCTTTATTTATTTTCATTAACTTTGTACGCTTAAAATAAGGTATCTCGAATTAGAAATTTAATCTTATTATAAAAGAATGAAAAGAGACGACTTAATTTTCGACATCATCGAAAAAGAGCACCAACGTCAGCTGAAAGGTATCGAGCTGATTGCATCTGAAAACTTTGTAAGTGACCAGGTAATGCAGGCAATGGGTTCTTGCCTGACTAACAAGTACGCAGAAGGTTATCCGGGCAAACGCTATTACGGAGGTTGTGAAGTTGTAGACCAGAGCGAACAAATCGCTATCGACCGCCTGAAAGAAATCTTCGGAGCCGAATGGGCAAACGTACAGCCGCATTCCGGAGCACAGGCTAACGCAGCCGTTTTTTCTGGCTGTCCTGAATCCGGGCGACAAATTCATGGGATTGAATCTTGCACATGGCGGGCACCTTTCTCATGGTTCATTAGTAAATACTTCCGGTATTATCTATACTCCCTGCGAATATAATCTGAATAAGGAAACAGGACGCGTTGACTACGACCAAATGGAAAAAGTCGCTCTACGCGAAAAACCGAAAAATGATCATTGGCGGCGGTTCCGCTTTACTCGTGAATGGGACTACAAGCGTATGCGTGAAATCGCAGACAAAGTAGGTGCTATCCTGATGATCGACATGGCTCATCCTGCCGGTCTGATTGCTGCCGGAGTACTGGAAAACCCGGTTAAATATGCACATATCGTCACTTCTACTACACATAAAACACTTCGCGGGCCTCGTGGTGGTGTCATCATGATGGGCAAAGATTTCCCTAATCCTTGGGGAAAGAAAACTCCGAAGGGTGAAATCAAAATGATGTCTCAACTGCTGGATTCAGCTGTTTTCCCAGGTATCCAAGGCGGACCGCTGGAACACGTGATTGCTGCCAAAGCGTGGCTTTCGGCGAAATCCTGCAACCTGAATTCAAGGAATATGCAAAACAAGTACAAAAGAATGCTGCCGTACTTGGCACAGGCATTGATTGACCGTGGTTTTACGATCGTTTCCGGTGGCACTGACAATCACTCTATGCTGGTTGACTTGCGTAGCAAATACCCTGATTTGACAGGTAAAGTGGCAGAGAAAGCATTGGTTTCTGCTGATATTACCGTTAATAAGAATATGGTTCCGTTCGACAGCCGTTCGGCTTTCCAGACTTCCGGTATTCGTCTGGGGACTCCAGCTATTACAACTCGTGGTGCTAAGGAAGATCTGATGCTTGAAATCGCAGAAATGATTGAGACTGTGTTATCCAACGTAGACAATGAAGAGGTTATCGCACAAGTTCGTGCACGTGTCAATGAGACAATGAAGAAATATCCTCTTTTTGCTTATTAAGAGGCATACTTTATTTTTAGGTCTGATATTCGGATTATCGGATACTGTAACTTATCAGGTCTGTTCTTTTCAAAAAGGACAGACCTCTTTTTGTATTTATTAACTTTGCTATCCGAACTATCTGTCAGGAATTTCGTTTTTCTTATTACAAAAAAAAGATATGGAATATCTCTTCAACAAAAAAAACGAATTCAATCGTACGGTACGCCGGAAGAGGTCATATAAAAAGGTGTACCGGACTCTATATAAAGCATCCCCCGTCTTTCCCTATTGTTTTTTATAAGGAAAAGACGGGGGATTTATTGAAGCAGGGATTCCTGCGGTCCGATTGTTTTTTTAGCTCAAACCTTCTATTTCTCCATCCACAATATCAATGTGCAATGCCTGCGGTTCTTTAGGAAGTCCCGGCATGCGGAGAATTTCTCCGGCTATCGCAACAATCATTTCAGAAACTCCGTTATTAATGACTATATCTTTGATATGGAACTCGAAATTATTCACTGCACCATAAATCTTAGGATCGGCAGAGAAAGCAATATTGTGTTTTTTTTGGCAATACAAACCGGATAATGGGTAATTCCCATTTCTCAATCAGTTTGATGCGGTTACGGGCAATGCTGCTGTATGTGATAACGCTTGCTCCATAAATATTGGTAGC